>JAEEGK010001718.1_pt1 | contig 54815 bp, 42 predicted proteins | sample 8958771 | NCBI WGS metagenome assembly JAEEGK01 (sample SAMN16246547, study PRJNA631951) | gut metagenome | biome: gut microbiome; feature: rumen; material: SC-attached | host: Bos | place: Iran: Karaj | collected 2018-10 | reverse complement strand
TTTTTTATTTTCTTTTTCATTATTTTTCTTTTCATTAATAATTCCAGGAAGTTCAAAATCACTACTATTAAAACTACTATTATGACTATTACTTTCATTATCATTATCACTATTATAATCATAATTATTATTATTATTTTCTTCTTTAACTTCATCTTTATTATTATTATTAAAATTATTACTTGAACTAGAACTATCATTATCACTTTCACTAAAATCATAATCATATTTATTTTCATTATTATTTACTTCCTTTTTATTTTCATTATTATTATCATCTTCTTTTTTATTATTAGATTCCCTTTTTTCATTTTCTTTTTTTTCATCAATATTTTCTTTTTCATCTTTATCTTCTTTTTCTTCATTTTCAATTTCTTTATCTCTATTTAACTTAAATATTTCAATTGCTTTAGCTAATCTTTCATATTCTTTCTTATTATAATTACTACTATTATTAACTTCATTATTATTATTATTATTTACCCCTTTTAATAACATTTCCTTATCAATATCTCTAATAATGAGTTTCCCTGTTTTAAATTTTTTATTACATCTTTTAAAAGGAGTTTTTAAAAGCTCATCATTACCAATTTTATTTAAATCTTTTTCTGCTTCATAACAATTAAAAGCAAAAATACTATTTTTATTATTACTTTCCCCATAATTATCTTTAAAAATACTTTTTGTCATTTTTTTTCTTTTTTCACTTTGTAAATAACTTCTTCTTTTCAAAACTAAAATCTCAGGCGAAGCATTATTATCATATTTAATTGAAATTGGAGTATAAGGAGTAACTGAAGAAGAAATAGAACATAAACTTTCATTATTTGAAATTTGCTTTTGTGAATTTGAATTATTTGAAATTGGAGAATCTACTATAACTTTATTATTTGAAATTGAAGAAGCATTTGCTGCATTTTCCATTTTTTTTTTATTTTCTTCTTCTAATAATTTAAATATTTTCTCATCTTCATTTCTTTTAAATTCTTCATATTTTTCTTGAACAGAATCTAAAATTCTAAGTGCTTCTTCTTGTTTTTGAATGAAATAATTTTTTTGCTTTTGAACTAAATTATATCTTTTTTCTTCTTTAATATAATATTCTTTTATTTTTTGCATACTATCTTTATCTTCATACCAATTAATAGAACTTTCAATGTAATTTTTAAATTCATTAGAATATAAATCACTAATAGATTCAATTCCAATATTTCCAATTTTTTTAAGTAATATTCGATATACTGCAGTGTTAGAATCGTATTTATTTTCCTTTAATCCAGATTTAATAATTTCTTTATCATAACCATAAGCATTACATAAATTAAGTAAATTTTCATCAATAGGAAAAGCAATTTGAAATATATTAATCCCACCAATTAAAGGAATATCATTACTCATAGTAAACCAATCACTAATTAAAACATCATTAAATCTATATCTTAATTTAGGATTAGGTTCAATCATATGTTTTAATAAATCTTGTAATTGAATACTGAAATTTTTAGGCATATCAAATTGTCCTTTAACAATTAATTCTTCATTTAAAAATTCATCTTCTTCACTAAAAGGTAAATAACCACTTATCATAGTATATAATAAAATTCCACAAGACCAAACATCAGCTAATTCAGGATTATATTTTTCTCCTTTATGCATTTCTGGACAAGCATATGATGGTGTTCCATAATCATCATTTATTTTAATATTAGTATTTTTATAACAAAAACTAAATCCAAAATCTATTAATTTTATTTTATTATTTTCATCAAATAATATATTTTCTGGTTTTATATCTCTATGACATATATTCATATTATGCATATATTTCATCGCATCTATTAATTGACGAAATATTATTAATGCTTCTTTTTCGTTTAAATTTTTTTTCTTTATTATTTCATCAAATAAACCTTTACCTTGACAAAGTTCCATTACTATATAAATGTAAGAATCTGATTCTAATACTTCATATAACTTAATTATGTTTTTATGATTTAATATTTTCAATATTGCTATTTCATTATTTATTAAATTTATTTCTGTTATATTTCTCATTAGTTTATTTTTTGATAAAATTTTTATTGCTACTTTTTCCTCAGTATATTTATGTGTTGCTGAATATACTGAACCATAGGAACTTTTTTCTATTTCTTCTCCTAGAATATATGAATTAATATTATTTGGAATTGGAGGGGACTCCATAATATATGCACTCATTGAGTTTTATATTTTTTTAATATTTTTTAGATAATTTATTTATTTTTATTTATACATATTTTTATTTAAAGAAAAATTAATTATGATTAAAAGGTTTAAAAATTATATTCATAATGCAGATGAATTCGAAGAAAATTTAAAAAAGGATATTATTGAAAGTATTGTGGACAAAAAGTTAGAAAAAGAAGACAATATCAAAAACGATAATTTCATTCAGATAAAAAAGAAAAACAATGAAAACCAACAAGAACAACAAAAAACAATTGAATTTAAATTTTGTGACATTTGTAAACAAAAATTATATTCTAATCAAGATTTTAAATTACATATCAATTCAAAAAAACATGAAAAAAATATTAGAAAAATTACTCTGAATGAAATTAGAAATTGTGGTTCAATTAAAAAATATTTAATAATGAAAAAATTAATTACTCCTTTAAAGAAAAGTAATTTAAATAAAGCAAGATATATGCTTTATTCATTTGCTTTAAATAAAATGATAAAAAAAATCCCATTTAAAAATAAATAAAAAAATTTAAAATTTTTTGAGAAATTTTAGTTAAATAAAAGTAATGTTTATTTTTAAAGAACAAAAAAGTGGAAAAATATATAAATAAATAAATATTATTTACTTACTCTAAGTTATTTAAATAAGCAAGTTATTATTTCTTCTTTTATAATTGAAATAAAAATAAGAATTTTTATTTCAAATTAAGTAAGTAAATATATTATTACTCACATATAAACAACTATTTATCAATAAAATCTATATAATGTAAAGCATCTTTTCTTCCTTTTCTAATATCATATAAAAATTGTTTTGGTATTTTAATTCTTAAATTCGACTTATTTATACTAAAATAAATAGGTTTTTTTGCTTCTCCTGAATTAGGTAATAAATGTTTACAAAATTCTTCTTTTCCTTGATATTTAGCATAAGTTACTAGACATCCTTTATTATTTTTTTTCCATTTAAATTTCTGAAACTTATTATAAAATTCAATAATACATAATGGATCAATAAAATTTAAAAAAGCATAACCAAAATTTCTTGTATTATAATAGCTCATAGGTAAATAAAATAAATCATAATTTTTATTTTCTGAATTTAATCCTAATTTTTGATCAATTTCTTTAATTAAATCCTCACTTTTATATTTAATTGGAATATAATTTATTTTTACTGAAGTTCTTCTTTCAATTCCATTTACAATATTATTTATATCAATAGTATAGTCATTAGATATTTCATTAGTTAAATTTTGATTCTCAATAAGATTCATATTATCTAAAAAACAATTATTCATAAAGTTATTCATTGTATTATTGACAAAACTATTATTAATATTTGAATAATTATTTCCTGAATTAAGATTAAAATATAACATATTATAAGGTTGATTAATATATCTTGGTAAATTAATCCAATTATTATTACTCATTGTATCTTCTGAAGTTGAAGCAGAACTTTCAAATTGACTTGGATATTGCATATTAAATAAATTATTCTGATTATTATTATATATTTGAGGTTTCTGAATATATAAAGAATAATTATTACTAAAACTATTAGAATTTGGACTTATTAAATTATTATTATTTGGATTTGATGATAAACTATTATTAAGTTGATTAGAAATTGAATTATTTCCACCTTTTAAATCATAAAATTTAGATGTATCATTTGTTAAATCATTTGAATTTTGATTTGAATATACATTTATATTTGTTTGTTTCAAACCATTTTTAATTCTTTTAATATTATCTGAAATTTGTTGTTCTGAATAACTATCTTTATCACACCAAATATCATCTAAAAAAAAATTATAATTATTAGTATGTTCAGGAGAAGCATTATCATCATCTAAAAATTAAATTAAAATTAAGTTAGATTAAAATATCTTACATTTATTATTATTATTTTGAACAATGTTAAAAATATCAAATTCGAGTCTAAATTTTTTAAAAAAATTTATTACTCTTTATAATCTTTACTACCTTCATGACTATTATTATTATATGTCTTGTGATTTGGACTAATGAAACGCTTTTGTTTGTTTAATTTATTTCTTTCTCTTCGTTGATCTGACATGTTTAAATTAAATTTTTTTCTTTTTTAAAAATAATCTTTTATAAGAAGTGTCAAATCAAAATTTCACAATAAACTTTAATAGAGTTATATCAATATTAATTTAAGATAGTATCTTAATTTTTTTCCATTTGAAATTTATATACTGTATTAAGTTTGATGATTTTTCTTTGTATATATAAATAAATTTTTATGAAAGGAGATTTTTATTTAATTTTTTAATGAATATAAATTTATTATTTGGGTTATACAAGAAAATAAATTATTATTAATTATTATAATCAATCTTTTCAAAATTTTTATATTTAAAGAAGAAATTGGTGTGAAAACTGTAATAATAATAATATTCAATAATTTATTTATTTTGAGGAATTAAATAATTTTGATTAAAATAAAAGAATGAAAAAATAATATAAATGAATCTATATGAGTAATTTATAATTTAGAGCAAAATTTATTCAATAAAGTAAAGAATAAATGATGAAAATAAAAATAACAAAAATATATATTTAAATATAAATAAATTCTTAAATATAATGTCATTCACAGAACATAATGCACAAATGGAAACAGAATGTGTAGTGTTAAATATAAATGAAAATAAAAAATAAAATAAATCCCTCAAAAAAAGAATCAAGGTCAGATTTTTATGATACATTAATAAATCATTCAAATACTAAATATATAAAAGTAACATTTAAATATGAAGTAGATAATAATAATAATCATTTTGTAGAAGTAATAGAAATTGAAAGTTTTAAATTATATAATAAATTACATACTTCATCTCCTCTTAATGATTATTATGTAAGAGAAAGTACATGTTGTTCAAGCTGTAATATTGTTTAAATTTAAATTGATTTATATTTTTTTTGTATTTGATTATATAAATAGGTAGAAAATATAATTTAATATAATAGTAAAAAATTTTTCCAATAATATATAAATTATTTACAAAATAAAGGATATCATTTATTGATGATTAATATATTCCAAAGTTGCTGATGTAAATCCTTTTTCTTTTAACCATAAACAAAAAACATAAATCATCTCAACTAATTCAAATTTTAAATCAATATCAGTTATAGTATATCTTGATTGAATATATCTAAAATAATCATTAACAAGATCAGGAATTTGTTCATGAGTTTCAATTAAATTTTTATTATCAATAATATTACTATTATCAATTTGAACAATATTAGTATTATTTAAATCATTATCATCAGCTTGAATAATAATTTTATTATTACTTAAATTATTATTTATATTTATTCCATTACTCTCTTTAATATTTTTTTCATAAAACTCATTATATAACATTATATAATATTTAACAAATTGAAAATAATTATCATTAATTCTTGGTTTTACAAAAATTAAAAACCTTTGAAAAGGATTATTATCATTATCATCAAAATGGAAATTTTTATCATCTTCTTCAACAAAATTACTATTTCTTCTTTTTTCATCTTTAAAAAATTCTTTAATATTATTCATAACATCAGAAGAACTTTTTTGTGGTCTTCCTCTTTTAGCACTTTGATTAAATTTTTTACTTTCAGAAAAGCTAATAGGTAAACTTTTAAAATCATTTGGAGAATGTTTTAATTTTTCATGATTATGTAAAGCAGGTCTTGATAAATAAGCTTTTTTGCAAATTGGACAAATAAAAGTCCTTCCATCCATTATTTCTTTTGATCTTCTTGGTTTTCTCATTTTTTTTGAAGAAGATATTTGACTTTCTTTTTCTTTTGAATTTTCCTTTGAAATTGAATTTATTTCTTCTTTTTCTTTTTTTTCTATTAAAATTTCTGTTATACTATTATTATTATTATTTTCTTTTAGATTTATTATTGTATTATTTATTGGATTTTCTATTAAGTTTTTTTCATTTTGGATTTCTATATTATTTATTTTATTTTCTTCTTTTGAAGAAGGTTGTTTTTCTAAATTTTGTTCTATGAATAAATCATCTTCGGTTGTATCGTCATTTTTTTTTGAATTTATTTCTTGTAAATATTCCGTTTCTTTTTTTGTAATTTCTATATTATTACTTATATTAATATTTATTGTTTCTATTGAAAAATTTTTAAATACTTTCTTTTTTGGCTCTTGATTGGTTTTTATTTCATTTATTTTTTCTTTTTCTTCTTTTTCATCGTTTTTTTCCTTTAAAGGAGATAAATTTATTGAATTTGCCTTTTCTTCATTTTTTATTTCTACATAAAGATTTTTAGAAAAAGAATTTTTTCTTGAATCATCATCTTTTGCTTTCTTAATATCAAATAAGTTTAATTTTTTATCTGGTGATTGATTTTGAATCTCTAAAATATTATTTTCATCATCTTGTAAATTCATGTTATTTGTTTGAGGACTAAAGAAATTATTATTTTCCATATTTTAAATGTTTTTATTTAAATAAAATCTTTAAGTACTCTTAGACAACAGTATCAAAAATAAGAAATTAAAAAGACAAAAAAACAAAACCTTCTTAAAAAAACAATAAACTTAATAAATGAAAAAAAAACAAAATAAAAAAAGAAAAAAAAATATAAAAAATTAAATTAATTAAACAAAAAAAAAATGAAAAGCAAAGTAGCAACATCATATTCAAATTTTCCTTCAATAGCAGGATCAACAATGTATAAAACAATGAAATCTCCTTTAATGAATGTGTCATCAAATTTACCAAAAAATTATAGTAATAGTAATATAAGTAATGCCTCAAAAACTTTTTATCCAAAATCTCTTAATAATATAATAAGAAAAAGACCTCTAAGTCCTGAAAGTGAAAGTTTAAGTTGTGTTGAAACTGATGATACTTTATTTGGTTTAAGTGAAGTTAAAATTATTGATGATAAAATTCATAAGAGAAATAATAATAAACAAAAAGTATGGGAATTAAAATCTAACAATAATATTTATGGTGTTAATGCTTCTAAAAATAAAAAAGAAATTATGGATATTCATTTTAAAACTTTAAAAGGAGATTGTATGAAGAATTTTGATTTAAGAAGTGAAATTGATAAAAAAAAATATTTTCCTATTGAAAAAGTTGATAATATTATTGAGGCTGAAAAGATAATGCAAGAAATATTTTTAACTAGAGAAAACCAACAAAAAGCTTATCAAAAATTTGGAGGAACAAATAGAATAGATATGCATACTTTTACATATCAAAATAGGGAAATTTTTTTAAAAAATATATTAATAAATTTATTAAATTCAGAAAGAGAAAAAATAAGTAATAAAGAACAAGCAGTTTCAAAAGCTTTAGATAGTGCATATTTAGAATTTGAAAAAGATAAAGAAATGTTTCAAGATTATACTATTATGAAAAAAACACAATTTAAAGATTTAGAAATGAAATTAGCAGAAGCTGTTCATAATAATAAATTATTATTTGAAAGATCAAAAATATTAAATCAAGAATTAAGAAATACACAAGATGAAATTGATAAAACTATTAAAAATATAGTAAGATTTAAGTCTTATGCTGATTTTGTTCATTATGCTATTCAATCAAATGAAAAAATAACAAAAGTAAATTTAGATTGGGTTAAATTACAAAAAAAAGATCAAGATATAGAAAATATAGTTTCTAAATTAATTTCTCAATTTGAATTTTTATTTTATGATAATAATTATAAGAATATTACAGAATTTTTTAGTGATCCTATTTTATTAGGAAATATATTTTTTACTTTAGAAAGTAATATAATAAAATTATTATCTAAAAAAGAAGAAGAAGATGTTGAATTATTTAAACAAAGAAAAGAAGAAGAAGATGAATTAAATGATTTAAAAAATAAAGTTCAAGCACATGAAGATGAATTAAAAGATGTTAAATATGATTATGAAAAAGAAAATATGATTGTTCCTCCGAATTATAAATATCAAGAATTAATTGATACAAATATGAAATTAATATATGAACTTTATAGTTCTTTATTTGAGAAAAATATAACAGAAAAAGATAAACATAAAACAATTACTGAAATAATAAATGAAACTAATATTTGTTTAAAAAACAAAGAGAAATTATTAAATGGATTAATTGATGAAATGCAAAAAATTCAAGATGAAAATGAATGTATGTTTAAAAAAATACTTGATAGAAAAAAGAATGAAAATAAAATTGAGAAATATAAAGAAGGAAGAGAAAATATGAGAAGATTACAAGAAGAAAGAAATTTAAAATATCAACAAAGAATGAATAGATATAAAGTAAGAGGTCCTATTGTTTTTCCTCCTCCTTATGTTTTAAATGATACTAAAAAGAAAAGAGAAATTGAAAAAGCAAAAAATAAAATTGATGATAAAGAAATGTTATATTATTATTAAATTGTTTTAATTAATATTTTTATTATTTTTCATACATTAAAATAAACTTATTTTTATTTTTAAGGTATTTTTAGTTTTTTTCAAAATTTAAACAATTATAGAAATGAAGAATAATCCACATTCAAAATTCAAATTAATATTAATAATATTTATAATATATATTATAGCAGTAGTAATATCAGAACAATTTTACAGAGAATATTTATTTAAAAAGTCAATAAAAATAGAAACAGATATATATAATAAAACCTCAAAAAAATTAATAACATTTTTTAAAATAATAACAAAATTTGGAACAGTATTATTTTTAATTCCCTTATTAATAATAATTCATATAACACTTCCAATAAATATATCATATACCTTTTTATCAGTTTTAATTCTTTCTGCATATTATGATAATATTTTAAAAATAATTTATAGTTCACCTCGTCCTTTTTGGATTAAAACTTCAATAAAAAATGAATGTGATGGTGGATTTGGAAATCCTTCTGGTCATTCTTTTTCTTCTTTTTCTGTTTTTTTATCTCTTTGGAACATTCTAATTGAAAAGATTAAATTTTTTCAAAATCAATTTTGGAGAATATTTCTTTTTTTTATTTTTTTTTCATTTGCTTTTTTAATTGCTCTTAGTAGAATTTTCCTTTGTGTTCATTCTATTAATCAAATATTATATGGAGGATTATTAGGATTTGGATTATATTTTTATTTCTTTCATATTATTAAATTACATAAATATTCAGGAAAAAAATTTTTTAAATATATTTCTGATTCTAAATATATTAAAATACATTCTGTTAAATATTTTATTTATGTTATTATTTTATTATTAGTTTATTTTTTTAGAAAGAGTAATTGGAAAGAATATGATAATTTATTAACCGAAAAATGTCCTAATATTCCTTTATATAGAAAATTTAATAATGATGGATTATTTATTGGTTTATCTTTATTTTTATTAATAGGAGCTCATTATGGCTTATATTTTTTTATAATTAGAATTCAAGTAGATAAACCTTTTAAAAATGAAGAAATAAATAATTGGTCATTAGAAAATAATTTAAAATTTATATTTTACAAACTATTAATTGCTATAATTCATTGTTTACCTATGATTTTTTATTTAGTAATCCCAGATAATTTTTCTTTAGCTATTATTTATCCTATAAAAACTATTTTACCTTTTTTATTAACTGGAATATTATTAAATGGGACTTATTTTTATCTTTGCATTAAATATAAAATTGCTTATAAACAAATTTATGTAAATTATAGAATTGGAACTGAAGCTGAAAATAATAATTCAATGTCTTCTATTGCAATTGAAGTTAAAATCAGAGATAGTAATGAAATAAATAATTTAAATAAATAATTATAATTATGTTTTTCACAAATAATATTTCAAATTTTATAAAAAATTAAGAAATTAAATAAATAATAAAAATGCTTTCTCCTCATATTGAAAATTTAGTCATTAAACTTTTAATAACAATTTCAAATAAAGAAAAAGAAGTTGAAATAAATCGTCAATTATTAGGTAAAAATATAGATTTTGATGTGTTTCAATTATATTGTTTTTTAGATAAAGAAAAAAAGAATTATATAACATCTTTAGATTTAATGGAATTTTTACATAAAAATGGAGTTTATCCTAATCAATTAGAAATGGAATTTATAATTTTATTTTATGATAAAAATGCAGATAATGTTCTTTCATATACTGAATTTTTAAATATGATTTTATCAGAAAATAATTTATGCTTAAGAAAAATCTGTAAAGAAAGAATAGGTTCTTTATCATATGAGAATAATATTCCAAATGATATTGGATATTTATTTATTTCATTATTAGAAAAAGAAATTGAATTAATTAGAATTGTTAATAGAATTATAAATGAAATTAAAGGACAATGTGATTTTAATTTCCATGATATTTATCATTTATTAATTGGATGTCAATCTTATATTAATAAAGATACTTTGAGAACTTTTTTATTAAATCATGATATAACTTTTTCTGAAGATGATTTAGATAATATAATGAAGAGATTAGATTTAAATGAAGACCATATAATTAATTTTTTTGAATTTCATAAATTTTTCTGTTTTGCTGATTCTAATTGTAGATGTACAATTAATATAAAGAATTGCTGTTTATGTAATCCTAATTTAATATCAAATAATAATAGTAATATAATCTTAAAAGAGATTTCACCTTCTTTAAGTATAAGAGGACCTCCTTTTAAGGGATGTGATAATAATTGTATTTCATCAAATAATTGTAATGATTGTATACAATTTAATAATCAATATTACAATAATATTGATGATAAGAATAACGATTCATATATTGAGAATTCATTTAATATTTCTCAGAATTTATTATTAAGAAAAAAACCTGAAAGACACTTTAAAAATAAAAAAAACAATACAATTAATGAAAATAACTTAGAATATAATAATAATATTGATTTTTTAGCTCCTAACCAATATTCAAATAATGAAAATTATTGTCATATATGTCATAATTCACCATGTAAATGTATTGAAATATCATTAAGAAAAGCAGAAAATGAATTTTTAATATATTTAAGAGAATGTATAAAATTAGAAAATAAAATTGAAAAAGCAAAAATAGATTTATCATTAAGAAGTGATTTTAATGTTGAAGATGCTTTTAAAATTTTTGAAAGAGAAAATAGAAAATATATTACTGATGCAGATTTAATTTATGGTTTGAATACTTTAGAAGTTTATCCTTCTGAAAAAGATATTTTATTAATAAAAAGAAGAATAAATCCTAAAAAAACAGAAAATATAATTTTTTCTGATTTTTCTGATTTTATTCTTCCTTTTGAAAAAGATTATAGAAATATGATTGAAAAAAGAGTTTGTAGTAATTATACAGTTTATAATTATTCAAATGTTTTTTTTTTAACCACAAGAAATTATTTTTCTAATTTTTTTAACGTTATTATTGAATGTGAGAATAAAATTGATAATTTAAGAAATTTATTATGTGATGTTAGAAGTTATATTGAGATTCTTTTTAAAAATATTGATCAAAATAATTTGGGATTTATAAATGATTTTGATTTAAACTGTTATTTAAAATCAAAAGGAATTTTTGCCAATGACATTGAAAATTGTTTATTATTTAAAAGAATTGATAAAAATAAAGACGGAAAATTAGAATGTTGGGAATTAAATGAAGAATTCCAAATAACATAATCATACAAATTTTTTATTTAAAAAAATAAAATCTTTTATTTAATACTTATTCATCATCATCAAACTCACCAAATTCATTTCCATTGACTTCTTTAGGATTTTCATTAAATGTCTTTTCTTCATTTTTTTTTGATTTTACTCCTTCAATAATATTGTCTATGAATTTATCATCTTCATCTTTTTCAGTATCTTTTCTTATCTCAGAATACTGATTATTATATTCATATTTATTTTCATAATTATAATTATAATTATAATTATAGTTATTATTATTATTATTATTATCATTATTATTATTATTATTTTCATTTTCATAATTTTCCTGATTTTCAGATATTTCTTTTGACTCATTTTCTTTATCTAAATAATGTTTTAAATATTTTCCTCCTTTAAAATCACTATTACCAATAAATTCTTTAGGATTATTTTGATATTTATCAGAATCTTTATCATTTTCTTCAGAATTATATTCCTTACTTTTTTTATCTATATTTTCTGTTTGTTTTGAAAGAGATTCTGACTCTTGAGGATTATCAACATTCTTATCTTCATCATCATTTTCTCTTAAATAATAATTCTTTATAATATTTAATTCTCTTTTTAAATTTTCTACTTCTTTATTTAATTTTTCATTATTTGAATATTCATTTTGGTTTGCTACACTTGAAATGTTCTGAGATTTTGAATTTACAATTCCTTCTTTTAATGCAGTTAAATTTTTATCAATTTTTTCTATGTTTTGTTCCTGATAATCAATTTGTTCTTTTATTTCATCTATTTCATTTTTATTATCAGACAATTCTTTTTCTAATTGAACAAATAAATTTTGACAAGTTTCACTATATTCATTTATTTGAGGTAAAATTTGATTTAATTTTTCTTCATTGTAATTCGATGTTTTAGTTTCTAATTGAAGAATTCTATTATTTATTGAATCAATTTTTCCTTTTATTTCGTCACTTAAATTTAAAAGTTTTTTTTCAGAATAAATTTTATCTTGATTTAATTGATTTGAAAATTCATTATGAATATCATTTAATTTATCACTTATTTGACCATTGATTCTTTCAATTCTTTCTTTTTGAGATTTATTCCCAATATCTATTGATGAAATTTGATTTTTTAATATATTTACATCATTACTATAATTTAGTATTTTATTATTTAATTCTTTAATATTATTATTTATTAATTTCACTTCACTTCCTATAGTTTGAAAACCTAATTGAGTATTTGCTATTTCATCATTTGTTTTATTTAAATATAATTTCATATCATTTAATTTTTTGTTTGATTCTTTAATTTCATGATTAAATAATACTATTTTATTTATTTCATTTTCAAATATTATTTTTAAATTTGAAATTTCCTTTTGGCAATTTAAAAAATTTTGCTGTGTTAGTGAATTCTCATTTAAAATTTTATAAATTGAATTATTTAAACCATCACATTTATTATTTAATTCTATAATCTTATTATTATTATTCTCATTACCTTGTTTTAGACTATCAATTTCATATGAAAATTGATTCATTTTATTATCCACAGAATTTTCTAATTGTTTAAACATATTATCCAATATTTGAGGATTAGTTAATTTAACTGATTCTATTTTTTTTTTCTGTTCTTCATTTTTTCTATTTATTTCTTCTAATTTATTATTTAATTCTTCAATTGCATTCATATTATTATTCATATTATCTATTTTTTCATTACATTTTTCTATTTTTAATTTATATTCTAAGATAGTATTATTTAATTCAAACATTTGATTATTATAATCCTCTTTAAATGAATCGAAAGATTTTTTATTTTCTTTTATTTCTTCTTCAAATGATTTTATTTTTGGTTGAATAAAAACATAATTTCCTATTTCTTCTCTAAATTGATCCATCATAAAATTTAATTCATTTTTCACTTTATTTAAATAAGGTTCCATTTCTTTTTCTATTTTTTTTCTACTTTTAGTATCTGAATTATCAATATATACATTTCCTGATAATGGATTTGTCTTAAAATAATTATTAAATTGATTAAATGTATGATATTTATCATTTTGATTTCCTGATGAAAATCCATCTTTTATATTTCTAAGATCTTGTTTTTGGAAAGAAGGTAAATCTTTTTTTATTTCTGTTTCATAATAGTTAGAATCCATTCCTAATCTAGCACTTATTTGATCTAAAAGTTGATTATAATCTGACATTTTTTAAGAATTTTTATTTTAAAAAAATGAAAATTTTTTTAATTAGTAGATTTTTCTATCACAATTATTTATTTAAAAATAATTAATATATATTTATATCTTTTGTTTAAAATTAATTGATTAAAACCAAATTAAATTTTGAGAATAAATCTCAAGAAATAATTTTAATACTATATACCTTTAATCTTTCTTTAGGAAATTAATTAAATCTTACTTGATATATAAATTTATAAATTTTTAACATACAATAAAAAAAATTCACTCCAATTCATATTGAAAACATCAATATAAACATCTTGAAAAAATACATTTTTATTTACACACTTTGCTAAATAATTTGAAAATAATAATTTTTTAATTATTTCCATAACAAAATTAGGAATTATAACTTTATCTTCGATATTCTCTATTTTATTTACAAATTGAAATCTTGAATGTTCTAATTGTTCATTATTCATTATACATTTTGAAAAACTTATGTTTTGAATTTTATTATTTTTTTTAATAATTAATTCATTTTCTTTTGATAAATTAATTTTATTTTTTTTTTTACATTTTTTTTTTGTTTCATTAACTTTTTCATTTATAATATTTTGTTTTTCATCAATTAAACTTTTAATAAAATTTTCATTTTTTAATTTTTTCAAAGTAAGTTTTGGAAATTTTTTATGACTTTCAAAATAATTTTCTCCAATAAGTTTTTCAAAAATTAATTTAAAAGACATTTCAGAAACATTTAAAGTTTTTAAAGCAAGTTTAAAGGTGTTAACATTTTCATTAAATTGTATTTCTTTAAATAAATAATCATTAATTTTTAAAGTATGAATATAAAAGCAATCTTCATTCAAACATTCTTTATTTTTAAGGAATCTTAAACAATATCTTGTTTTTAAATAAGAAATCTTTAAATTTATATTTCCTAATTTGAAATTGAATAGTGATAATATTGCTAAAGCTGCTTGATTTACAGTATCAAATCGAATTATCGCTTCGTTTTTTATTTTTCCTTCTTTTTTTCTTTGAAATAAAATGATTTGATTTATGTGGCCATATTGTCCTATAAACTTTTTTTGATAGAGAATATCTTTTATAAAAATTTCTTGAGGAATGTTTTTTATATATACAGAATTTTTAGAAATAAATGTTTTTTGAGATAAAATCATTTGAGAAGAAGGAGAAATTTCAATTAATTTTTTTGTGGTGGAGGACATTTTATTTCTTATAATTTATTAAGATTAAAATATACATTATAATATTTATATATTATAAGAAGGATATCTTTTTTATTGTTTATGAAAAAATCAGGTAGTAAGATATAAAAGATATGGATTTGTTATTTATAATTGTTGTTGAACAGGAAATAAATTCAATATTTATTTTTCTCTTCAAAAACTTTTAGAATATTTTTAAAGAAACTCTCAAATTAAAAATTACAATTTTATCCAAAAATCATTAAAGTTAATTATGAATAAACGAAATAATAAATATTTTCTCTTTTTAAAGTTAAACGGATTATAATCCATAAAAATTGTGATGAAAAAAATTCACAAGTATACTCACTTAAATTTAAAAGCAAAATTGTGAACAAAATATTTTCAGTGTATTTAAAACACAAGAAATAAATTATATAAAAAAAAAGAATTAAAAAAAATAAAAAATAATTATAAATAAATAATAAAAAAATTATTTTTCAAAAAAAAATATTTTCCAATGGGTTGTTGTAAGCCAACAAATACATTATCAATAAATAAAAAAACAGAAATAACAACATTAAGAGATGATTTATTAAAAAAAAACTCATCAAACAAGGAAAAAATAAATATAAACCAAAATTTAGATTCACTAAAGCAAAATAGAGAATATGATGAAAATGAAATACCAAATAAAACAGAAGCTCAAATTCCATCAATGAAAATTCCTTTATCAATAATACAAACAAAGAAGCAATTACAATTATTAATTTTTGAAAGTAAATTTTTACAAGAAGGAAAAATATTATTAATTAATCCAGGAGGAATTATTGGTTCTGAAAGAGATGCTTTAGATGGAATTACTTATTTTGGTGTTAATAATGTAAAAATATATTTATTTTAAATTAGAGTGAATTTAAAAATGATTATAATTTTCCCGAAGAAGAATCTAATATTGGGAAAAGACATTTTGAAATTAAATATGATATTGAAAATGATGAATATAAAATTAAAAATTTAAGTGGTAGTGGATTATATATTAAAATTGATGAACAAATGATTTTAAAAAATAATTCTATTTTTTCTTTCTCTTCGATTTTAATTTCAGTTAAAATAGATTTAAATGTTAATAATTTTGGAAGTACAATTACTTTAAAAATATTATATGGAATAAATCAAAATAATGAATATGTTTTTAATTCAAGTGAAAAATTGTTAATTAGAATAGGAAGATCAAAAACAAATGATATTGATATTGATTTTAATGATGAAAGTACTTCTAGATTACAAACTACTATTTTTTATGAAAATAATAATTGGTATATTGTTGATGGAAATGGTAAAAAAGGAAGCTTAAATGGAACTTGGTATTTTGCTGATGAATATATTACAATCAATGAAGGTATGATTTTTAGAGCTGGAACTACTTCTTTTAAAGCTCATTTATTTTCTCCTTAATTTTTTTATATAAAGTTTTTATTTTTATTTAATATATTTATTTTATTTTTATTACCAATAGCTTTTTATTTTTTGTAAATTTTTTTTCATTTGTTTTTATTTTTTTATATATTGTTCAAAATAATTATTATATTAGATAATAACTAAATCAATGGGTAAAAAGAATCCTTTGGTAGTAAAAATATATAACCTTAGTTAATGGAATTATTTTCTATATCATTTTTTGTTTTTTTGTCTTATGTACTACGCTTTATCAAATATATAGACTTAGATAAATTATTTAATTTTAAATAATCTTCTGATGATTTAAGGATTTTTTTTAAATTAAATTAAAAACATTTTAATTCATTCAAAAAAAAATCTTCAAATGATAATTATTGAGATTGAATTATAATAAACACAAAATATGGTTTTTTTAATTGAATTGAACTTTTTTTAATAATTATCTTTTTGAATAAATTAATATTATATTGATTTATCTTAAAAAATAAAACAAAAATTTATAAAAAAAAAATCAAAAAATTTATTTAACAAACTGTCTATCATCATCTCCTTCTTTTCCAAAATTTTTCTTATTCCTTCTTCTCATTCCAGCAGTAGTATGTTTAACATTTAAATGAACAAAAGGAGGAGAAATTAATCCAAAACTTTTACAAAGAAGAATTAAATCCAACTTTTCCAAATTAAAAACCTCTTTATTTACCTGAGCATTATAAGCATGAATATAAGCTCTATAAGCATCAACCGCTAAATTAAATAAATATTTATCTTTCCTATTAACCAACTTTTCTAATTGTTCTTGAACTTTAGCTAATTTTTTATCTTCAAAATCAAATTCTTCAATTTTAATTTTATAAACTTTCAACAATCTAATAAATCCTACTTCATTAGGTAAAACCATTAAAAGTGCTTTCCCACTTTTGAAAGCACCTCTCGCAGTTCTTCCTACTCTATGTAAGTATTCTTCTGCATCATGAGGAGGATCATATTGAATCACCCAGTCTATATCTGGGATATCCAATCCACGTTGAGCCACATCTGTACAAAGGAGAATCCCTTTTTCTAAAGAACAAAATTCTATAAATGTTGATGTACGCTTTTGCTGCTTATAATCCCCTGTTATTGATAATACACTTATATCTATATAGTTTAAGAGAGATGAAAAAAATTCCACTTCTTTACATGTTGAAAAGAATATTAATATTTTTTTATTTGGGTTCTTTTTAATAAATGTAAAAAGAAATAAAAATTTCTTATCTGCTGTTATTTTTATGTATCCTTGTTCTAATGAAGTTACTGTTGGATCTTCATTTTCAGCATTTATTCTTATATTTTCATAATTTTTCATTGATAAAGTAATTAAATCTTCAACTTTAGGTGTTATTGTAGCTGAGAAAAGAAGTGTTTGTCTTTCTTTTGGAATTTTTTTTATTATTTCAGTTAATTCTTCTTCAAAACCTATTTTTAATATTTTATCAGCTTCATCAATAATAAGCATTTGTAAATTAGAATAAATAAAATTTTTTGTATTAACCATATGATCAAGTAATCTTCCAGGAGTAGCAATTAATAATTTAGTATTATTTGATGATATTTTCTCACTTTCTTTCTTTCTATTTCCACCTCCAATAACAAGAGTACATATCGTTCCATTATCAATTAATATATCTTTTGCTAAATCATATAATTGCATTGCTAATTCTCTTGTTGGAGTTATTATTAAAATTAAAATACCTTCTATTTCTTTTTTTAATGATAATATTATATTAGCAGCCGGAATAAGAAATGCTAATGATTTTCCACTTCCTGTTTTTGCTTGTCCTATTATATCTTTTGAATCTAATATTTGGGGAATTGATTCATTCTGTATTTTTGTTGCTGTTATATATCCTAGAGATTCTAATGTTGATATTAATTTTGGATTAAGAGGAAAAGATGTAAATTTTTTCTCTGAAAAATATTCTGATGATGATTTTTTAATTGAGTTTTTTTCTTCATTTTTCTCCGGGGTTTTTGCCTTCTTTGGACTATCTATTTTTTTGGAATTTAATGATGATTTTAATTCTGATTTTCCTTTTTTTTCTTTTTTATCCATTTTTTTTGGAATGATATAAAATTTTTTCTATTTTGTTAAGGAAAAAAAATTAAGTATAAAATTTAATGGAATATTTATTTCATTCTATTTATGAATGTCCTAATTGTGAAAAACATGCACCTTCATCAGCTTACTTTTTTATTCCTAGTGAAAAAGATGAATATTATAAATCAAATTCAGGGAAAATTATAAGGTATATTTTTGAGAAAAAAAATAAGAAAAATTATTTTGAATATGAAGAAAACATGTTTAAAAATTTTCAAAAATTTTTTAAAACAAAAACCTTAATTTTACCGAAATATTGGGAAGATAGTGATACAAGAAGATTTCTTCAAGCATGTTATTTTGATATAGAAAAAACATATGAAAAAATAAAATCAAGTATAAATTATAAAATACCAAATTTACCTTTAAGTTCATATGAAAAGATTTTATCAAGTAGATTTTTATATATGCATGGTTTAGATATTAATTATTGTCCTATTTTAGTTTGCAATGTTAAAATCTTTATGGATATAATTGATAAATATCCAATTGAAAATTTTATTTGTTCAATTGATAAAATTATTTCTTATTTAATGGATCATTTTTTTATTCCTGGTCAAATTGAAAATTGGGTTGTTATTACAGATTTAAAAGATGTTTCTATTTGGGATCCTCCTTTAAAATTATTAAAAATTTTTGAGTTTTTACAAACTAAATATATTTTTAGATTGAAATATCTTTATATTTATAATATGGATACAATATTAAATTTCTGTTTTAATATTATTAAAAATTTAATTGATGAAAGAACTTCTAATAAAATTAGATTTATTAGAAATCAAAATGATATTAATGATATTGTATTAACTAATATTCATTCTTCACAAATTGAAAGAAAATATGGAGGTGATGCTAATAATTTAATTAATGATTTGGAATTTCCTTTTATTTTACCAAGTAATGAATATCAAATTCAAGAAAATAGAAAAGAAATAATAAGTGAAGAAGAATATATTAAAAGATTTAAAAATAATGAAATTTGTGTTCTTTCACCTTATTTAAAATATAAAATTAAATTATCTGAAATTAGTGATAAAAAACCTGTTATTTATGAAGGAATTGAATTTTACGAAGTTCAAAGTTTTCAATCAAGTAGAAAGAGTAATTTTGAAAAAGATGGATATTTTACTATTCATGAAGTAAAACCTGATGAAAATGAAAATAATAATTCCAAAAATGAAAATAATAATATCATAAATGATAATCATTTTAAAAATAAAAATATGATTAATACAAATAATAATATAACACATAATTATAATAATTCAATGAATGATATATTATTTATTGATAATTTTATAAAAAACAAAGATAATATAGAAAATATATCATATTCTCAAATAAAAAATGAAAGTTCAGAAAATAGAGAAACAAGCTCTTTGAATTTAACTTGTAATAAATTTAAAGAAATCAATAAAAAATATTTAAATTTTAATAATAAATGCGATTCATCGAATGAAACAATGAATATATTAGTAGAAAAAGAAAATAAAAATAAAGATTGTTGTAAAGAAGAATGTATAATTATGTAAAAAAATCAAATAAAAAGTATTGTATTTTAGTTATAAATCAATTAAAATAATTAATTAATTAATTTTTCCAAAACTTAATAAAAAAATGAATAAATATGTAATAAGAGAGGCTCCATTATTCTATTATGATGGAGTTCCAGGATATAAAGCAGGAGAATGGCCAGGAATAAGACCGAATAAATTTGAAAATACAAGAAAGATGATTCAACCTATTTCAAATGATATATTTAATTTTTCAAGTAAATTATAAATATTTAAAAAATATTAGAAACTGAATCTTTAAATCTAAATCGTAGAAAATTATTAGGCTTAAGACATTCTGAAGAATTAAAATTTAAACCCAGTATTAAAATTGTCAATTTTATTGAAGAAAGAAAACAAAAACCAATTATTCCAACTGAACCTCAAGGTATAAGATTTTTTCCTAAAAAATATTATTTTGAAAAAATAAATGAATATCATGATTTTAAGGAAGAAGAACATAATAAATTAATTAGACATAATCAATTTATGAATAGGATTAAACCTAATACATTTCGTTCTACTAATTTAAAAAGTGGATATCCAAAAGAATTTTATGATAATATATCAAGAAATAGATTACTAGGTGTTTCTTTTACAAAAGAAACTTTTGATTCATTCCAAAAATATGATACTCTTCCAAAATTAAAGAATACTAATGAATTTTTAGAAAATAATAAAAATATGTTAAAAGCACTTGAAGAACAAAAAATGTATATTTTAAAGAATAAAAACGAAATAAGAAAAAAAGATATTAATTATGTTGAAAGTTTAGGTAATTGGGAAACTGAAAATCAAAAAAAAACAGAATAAATAAATAGAAACTAACACTGTTAATATAAATTAAGTAATTTATAAATGATATTCTTGAAATTTTAAAAGAAACAGATAATATAATAAAAATATTTTTTTTTCTTTTAAATTAAAATAACAATTAAATATATAATAAAATGGCAGAAATAAAATATGAAATGAATAATGGATTATTATTTAATTTTATAAGAGTATGTGCAATATTATCAGGAATATGTTTAATAACAGTATTAAAACCACATAGATTATATAAAAAACTTTTAACTTCCTTTTTAGATTATTCTTTCAAATTTCATGGAGGAGATTGGAAAATTTATAATGTATTAATTTTAATTATTTCTTTCTTTGTAATATTATATTGCTTTCTTCAAATGCAAATTTCACAATATATTCCTGATGCTACTGATACTTATCAATCAAAATTAGCTAAATTAGATAAAAAATGGTTAACTGAAATGGAAGCTTGGTTAACATTTTTTATTATTGTTTGTTATATCTCAGTTTATAGATGCGCTATGATTTTTAGTTATGAAAGTAAACTTGAAAAAGAAAAAAATGATATTCAAAAACAAATTGAAGAAGCTAAAAGTCATTAAATAAATTTATTAAAAGATTTTATTTATTTAAATTAAAAAAATTAAGGAAATAAACTATTAAATAAATAAACACGTAAAAAAAAACAAAAAAAAAAGAAATTCTATAAAGAGTTAATTATTAAATTATATAAGGATAATTTTATAAAATCTTATTTATTTAACTAATATTATAGTTATATATGGATATAAATAGTTAATGTTTTAAAAGATATAGAGAAATAAAAGCTGAAAAAAAGAATTAAAAAATTCATGACTAAATAAAAAAACTTAACAAAATATCATAAAACTTTATTTAGACATTTAAATAAAAATATTTAATTCAATATTTTCATTTATTCTTTTTTATAAAATATTTTTTTTCATTTTTCCTCTTTTTTATCTTCATTATTTATTACCTCTTCAATTTCTTTAACTTCTTTTTCAAAATTAATTTGATTATTCTTTTTTTCTTCTTCTTGTTCAACAAAAATTTGATAAGAATCTTCTTCATTTTGTTTAGATTCATCTTCATCATGATGTAAATTCCAAATAGTATTAATTAAGCTTTTTTCTATATTGAATTGATTACAAAGTATTTCACTTAATTCTTTAACTAAATTTAAAGGTACATGAAATTGTTTCATATTATATAATATAGTGGAAACTTTAGCATCTGCGACGCTTTTAATTTTACTTTTATTTTCTTCATCTAATTCTTCTATACAACCAGTAATACCTTTATCTTGTTCATGATAATTTTCTTGAATATAATAACTTGCTAAATCAAACCAAAATTCTTTTTTTTTAAAAATATTATGATTTTCAATATTTTTTTCTATATATTCTTTACCTTTTTCATTATATTTAAAATATGTTAAACTTAATATTATTATTAAACCACATATTTCATAATCACATATCTCATTATCATTTAAATCTAAAAGATTAATCATACAAGTTATTAAAGCATCATAAGTTTTATTATCTATTCCAAATCGTCCAGTTGTTCTTTTTTTATTGAAATAATTTAAAAAATAAAAACATACTTTTTTATCCATTATTTTCTCTTTTCCTTTTTCTTCTATTGAAAAACTATTAATTAATTTATTTAAATCATCTTCACTAATATTTCCATTCCAAATATTTTCACAATATTTTTTTGTAATTTGAATAATTTCTTCTTGTTCATCTAAAAATTTAAATTTTTCCTCTAAAAAATTTTTCATAACAGAAGTTAATAAATTTTTTTCTTGAACAGTTCCAGTTATAGGAAAATCTGGAGCATATTCAACAAAAGAAACTTCAATAGGTTGAGAACCAAGACTTCTATTATTTTCAACAAATTTTTGTATATCATATTCTGAATTTATTTTTTCAAAATTTTCTTCTAATTTCTTTTTAATTTCTTTAGATATTTCTTCTAAACTTTTCATTTTATCATTGCAATATTTAATTAATTGTTTTTTAGTTTCATCAATTATATTTTTTTCTCTTTTTTCAAAAATTTTCATAGCATCAGAAGATCTATTAATATAATCTATTCTATTATTATTACAATTAATTAAACTTAATTTATATTCTTCTCTAGATTTAATAGCTTCTTTAACTAATTTTCCTAATTCTTTATTGTCTTTTCCTTTTTTTTTAGTAATTTCCAATTTTTTTTGAATAGCCTTACCAACTCTAATATGATATTCTCTTTTCATTGAATCATTTATATATAAGGAATTAATAAATGAATTAAGTGAATCAGATCTTCCTGAAATAATATCTTTATTTGTAGAAGCTAAATTTTCTATTTGAGTACTAATATCCATCATTATTAAATCTAAAGTATTTTTAGTAAAATTTAATATTGTTTCTGATTCATATTTAATTAATTCTATAAACATTTTCATTGATGAACCAAAGGTTGATTTAGTATCAAAATCAAATGGATATGCTGATATGAAATTTAAACCATTTGAAAAATCAGAAAGAATATTTGAGAGTTTGTTAAATATATAAAATATATTCGTCATTTCTTTTTGTTTATTCATGAAATGTTGATATATTACTTTATAATTTTGCCAAAAACTTTTTTGGTAATGGAAATTATTTTTATCTGACATTTGAATTTTAATATTATTAATTGGTTTTTTCAAAAAACATTTTTTTATATTTAAATAAAATAAAAAATATTAAATATTTTTTTTCATATTTACATTCTTTCTTATTAAAGTAATAATTAACTTATCAAAATAATACTTATTATCAAACCCAATTATAAGTATATACAAAAAGTACATATTAAATTTTACATAATTTTATTAATTTTTCACTTTTCTGACTTGTAAATAATTTTTTAGAAAAAATTGATTTATCATCAAAAGAATTTAAACTTAAATTATTTTTACTTTCATTAAAATATAAACTATCATATTGAAGAATATCAACAAAAATATTAGATTTTGAATTTCTTGATTTAATCATTTTATTTACATAAATATCACCTTTTGATTTTGGCTTAAAATTTAATGAATTACTTTTCTTCTTATATAAACTTCCAACTATGATTTTTAACATTTTTTCATTTTCTTTGTCTTTATTAATTTTTTTAGGAGATTCAATTGTAGTTTTAATTCCTGAAAAAAAACTGTTGAAATTTCTTTGAAAATAATTTCTACTATTAAATGAAGTTGAATCAGTATTAATTGCATAACTTAAACTTTTAGGAAGATGATAATTATTTTTTTTTTCAAAAGTTTGAATGTTATTCTTATTTGGTATTGACTCATAATATTGTTTAAAATTTATTACTTTATTATTAGAAGAATTATTATCATTTATTAATAATTTAATTTTTTTTTCTTTTTCATTTTTTAAATTAAAATTAGAAGCATGTTTCTTAAATAAATTTTTATTATTTTTCAAACTTAATTTTTTATTTTTTGGATTTGCAGAAAATAATCTATATTTATTTAAAACTTTTGTCTCATCAGTATTATTTTTCAATGAATTATTAATACTGTCAAATAAATTTTCTTTCTTACTTTCAATATGACCAATTTCATTTGTTTTTCTTAAGATATTTAATCTATTAATCATAATTTTTCTTCTTAAATTAGTAAATTCAATAAAATTAATTTCAACTGTTTTAACTCTTGAAGTAATTTCTAAAAATACTTTTCTTTCAATACAATATAAAGTTCCATTTCTAGAAGTACATTTAACAGTCATTACACTATTAATATTATCTAAATCAAAAATATCATATAATCCAAGAACATCTTTATCTTTTAAAATACAAATTTTTAAAAATCTTTTTTTTTCATCATCATCGTCATATGCTTTTAAATTTTTATCATTTATATTTCTTTTATTTCTTAAATGTTGAATAAGTTTATCTATTTTTTTATTAGATAATTCAGAAGTCATTTCATATTGTCCATCTCTTACAAAGAATATATCATTAATAGGAGAACCTTGTTGAATAACATTTTCATTTCTTGAAACATGAATTATTTTAAAGAAATTAAAAAAATGATTTTGAAAAATATTCCAATTTAAATTACTAAAAATTTTAAAAGATAAAAGTGTTTTAACATTAAATCTTCTTTCTTTAACTTGAATTTCTCTTAAACTATCATTATAAGCTTCTTTTGATAAAGTACCAAATAAACAATCTTCATAACAAATAATTGTTGCAGTTCTTCTTGAACTTGCTTTTTCTAAAGCAATTTCACCAAAAAAATTACCTTGAATTAATTTAGTAACTTCAAAATAAGAATATATTATAAGTTTTTTTTCATTATAATTTTGATATTCTTTTTCATTTATATTATAAGGAAAAATTAATTTTATATATTCTTTAGGATTTGAATAATTTTGTTCTATTTGATAATATATTTCTTGTAATGATTGTGTTAAATGCTTTATATCTAATTCATCAAAATTAAATAAACGATTTTTTTTCCTTGAACTAATTAATTTTTCTAATTTTTTATTATATTTATCAACAAAATCAATAATATCTTTCTCATTTACATCATAACAATTTCGATTTGATTTTATTATTTTTTGCATTAAACCAATTTCTCCTATTGCATATAATATTATTAAATGATTAATATATTCAAAAAATGTTAATCTAATTTTATTTTCTTTTAATATTAAAATATTTACACTTCCTTTTAAAACTATAAAAAATTTATGACCTTTTTCTCCATAACGAAATACTGTTTTTCCCTTTGCGTATTTTTCACATTTTAAATGAACAGAAATATTTTTTAAAAGAGATTCTAAATCATCTTTATCTACATTTAATAAAGTAATAAATTTGTTTAATTTCTCTAAATAAGAACAAATAATTTTTAATTCATTTTCATTTCTTTGTGTTTTATTTAAAATATATGCTATAATTTCTAAAGATTTAGTATCACTAAAAATCTTTAATGAATCTTTTTTATTTTTTTCTAAAATTTCTAATAAATTTTGAATTCTAATATCATAATGAAAACCTGATGTCATTAAACCTAAATTTAATTTTGATTTTGTTGAATGTTTGAAATATTTATTTAATATTGACATTTTATTTTTTGGTTTTTATTATTTTATTACTTGTTTATAATGAAGAAAATGACGTTAATCTTTTTTTATTTTTAGTTAAATAATATATTTAAAAAGAATTTGAATTAAAAATTTAAATATTATAAATATATAATTTATATATTATGTAAAAAAACTAATATCTAAATTTTATGATTATATATACTATAAAATTGTTTCGGTTTTTTATTTCCTTTATTATTTGATATTGATATTGATTTAATATGATTTAATAAATAATGATTATAATTTCTATTAAATAAGGAAGATGTACTACTTACTCTACAAAATTTACCTTTTTTATTTTTATCAAATTTTTTAGAACTATCGTTTGATTTATAATTATTCGAATATTTTTTTGTGTTTCTTTGTTGAGGACTTAATAAAGATGATGAACGCATACTATTAATTTTACTAGGATTATAATTAAACATTATATTAGAATTGTTGTTGTGTAAAAGAAAACTAAATAAATTTTGATTTTGCCTTGGATTAATATTATTATTTTTATTATTATTATTATTATTATTATTATTGTTATTATTGTTATTATTATTAATATTATTATTATTGTTATTATTATTATTATTATTGTTATTATTATTATTATTATTGTTATTATTGTTATTATTATTAATAGTATTATTATTGTTATTATTATTATTATTATTGTTATTATTATTATTATTATTGTTATTCATTGATTTTTTTCCAAGTAAAATTTCATATTCTTTTTTCTTTGAATCATTAACATCTTTTGTACTATATGAATGAGATAAAGGTCTATGATGTTTTGCATTTAAAGCAGATTTATTCATATTTTTTTTATTTAATTGACTTTCATTATTTTCCATATTATTACTAACATTACTAATATTAATAGTATTAAAATTATTCTTTTTAGATTTTGGTGAAACATTATCCTTAATTTTATCACTATTAATATTATTATTATTCTTCTTAATAGCTTGAATATTTAATTTATCTTGTTGAATCTTTTTTACTTTTTTCTTTTCTTCAATTTCTTTATTATAAAAAAACTTAGAGAAAATTTTTTGATATTCCCCATCAAGAATAATTTCCTCATATCTCATTTTAGTTTCTTCTCCAATTCTATCAACACTTTCACAATATCTTTTATCAAAATTATCTCTTTTCTCAGGAATAAAAGGACTAGGTAAGGTTTTATTTTCCAAATCATCCCAAGGATAATATTTAAACCAAGGATGTTCCCTTAATTCATTAATTCCATTAAAGCCCAATCTATTTTCAGGTCTTCTAATTAATAACTTATTAATAAAATCAGCACTTTCAAGACTCCAAGAAGAGTTTAATTCTTCAATATTAATTTTAGCTTGTTTAGCTAAAATTTGTTCTTTAATTTCCTTTCTATTTCTTCCAATATAAGGTCTAATTCCTTTCATGAATTCATACCCAATAACACCAATAGCAAAGAAATCTACTGGGAAAGAGTGATTACCACTATTCATAACTTCAGGAGACATATAACCTGGAGTTCCAGAAGTTTCACTTGAATTATCTGGTAAGTTTTCTTTTGCAATACCAAAATCTGTTAATCTTACATAACCATTATTATCTAATACTAAATTTTCTGGTTTTATATCTCTATGAATTACATTGTTAAAATGTATATATTTTAATGCTAATATTATTCCACCTATAAAAAATCTTGTTTGTTCTTCTGAAAATTTCCTATGACGACTTATGTGATAACGTAAATCTCCTCCACTTAAAAAATCCATTACTAAAAATAAATTCTCTTTATCTTGAAATGCATAATGCATATTTACTATAAATGGATTATGTAATTTTGAAAGAAATTCTCTTTCACTATTTATTGATTTTTCACTTTTTTTATCTATTATTTTTAATTTTGACATTTCTTTTAATGCATAAGTTTCTTTTGTTTTTTTATATTGTACTTTCCATACTTTACCAAAACCACCTTTTCCTATTACATATTGGAAAGAAAAATTATTTTTGTTTACTAAGTTTAGTTAAAGATAATTTTAATTTTTACTTTTAGATTCTGAAGTTCTCGGAGAATTTTGATCTTCTTTATTATTAAATATATTGTCCATTTTTTTTTGTTTTTTTAATTTTTATTTTATTTTTTATTTTATTTATCTTTAAATTTAAAATTAAATCTGATGTTTTTTTATTTTAAGTTTTTTTTATTATTATTTATAAGTTTTAAGTTGAATATATGAAAACTAATTTTTTATTGAAATTATTTTTATAAGGAGAAAGATTTTAAAATTAATTTAAATTTTTAAAATATTTTTAATTAATACATTTAAATAATATATATTTTTTGGCAATATCAGAGATTAAATTAAATCATGAATACTTTAAATTTCAAAAATATTAAAAAGGTTAAAAGAATAAAAACTTCAAATAATATTAGAGTCATAAGAACAAAAACACCAAATTCTCAGATAATAAATAATAAAAAACATATTAATTTTTCTTCATCAAATCAAGAGTTATTAGCCCTTTCAAAAGTAAATGAAAAGAATCAAACTTTCATAAATTGTCAAAATAATATTCATTCAACATCCTTAAAGAAATTTAATTATTTACAAACCTCAATTTCCCCTTCAAATGAAAGAAATAGAGCATCATTTAAAAATAAATTTTTTGATATTTTAAAAAGTCGTTCAATATCAAAGAAGAAAATTGATAAATTTTATAACAAAATAATTTCAAATTCAAAAATTAAATCTAAATCAATTTCAAAAGGAAAAAAATCATCTTCAAAAAATAAAACAAATAGAAATAAGAAAATAATACCAATGATTACGAACTATAATATTAAAACTAAAAAATTAACTCAAATGACAAATTCAAAAGAATCAATAAATTCAGTTTCAACTTCTATTTATTCTAATAATTTAACAGAAAAAGAAAAAACGACTTTAATAACTATTCAAAATATGTTATTTAATTTAATATCTTCTTCTCATAATCCAAAAGAAATTTTAAAAGAATTTGAATTAATACATTTAAGAGCAATTTCTTTTTCAAAATCTAAAGGCTTAAGTAAAAATAGTTATTCTGAAGAAAATTATTCAAATCAGTTTAATCAAATTAATTTAAAATTTGAAGAAATTGAAAAAGAAAATAATCTATTAAAAAATTTAATTAATGAAAAAATTACAGGATTTGAAGATGTTAAAAATAGTATTTTAAATGTTCAAAATGAAATTAATAAAATTAAAAATAATAATGAAGAAGATAAATTAAAGAAAATTTCAAATAAATCTTTACCAATGAAAAATGTAAATATGAATGTTCAAAATATTAAAAAAATTAATAAAATAGAAAATTTAGGAAATGAAAATTTAATTAATGAAAATAATTCTAATGATACAATAATTCAAATTCAAAGTCCTGAAAATATTGAAGAAAATAATAATGAAATGAAACTGAATTTTCATGGGTTAGATGATAATAGAAAAACTTTTAATGATATTTTTCTATCTAATTATAATCAATTTTCAGCTTCTTGGAGGAATGATATTGATAAAATTATGGAAAGAAGAAATGAAAATATTTAATTTTTATTATTTTGAATAATATATAATTATTTCAATTCTATAAAAAAAATACTTATATCAGTTTTTAAAAGTTTTAATTATTAAAAAACATATTATTTTCAAAAATTGATTAATACTATATAATATTATTTTTAAATTGTAAATTCAATTTAAATGAAAAATTAAAAAGAAACTAAAAATTAAAAAAGTTTTGAAAATGATTTAAAAAAAGAGGAAATTAGAGTCAAATATACTTTCTATTGAAAATAATATTAAAAAATAAATCAAAGGAATTTAAAGAAGACTAAGAAGATATTTCAAATGATTTATATATAACTCAAGATATAACTCAAAAACAAAAAAAAAAGATGAAAAGATTAATAATTATCTTATTGAAATTCCTAATGATTATTATCATAGACTAAGTAATTTAAATAAAATAATAACTGATTTTCCGAGCATTGGAAGAAATAAGAGAAATTGTCAATAATTCAATAGATATTTTAATGAATGGAGAAATTAATAATTCTAAATACAAAGAGACAATAATTTAAATGTATTTAAATGATAAATATTTTAATAATTTCAGAAAACAATTATCAAAATCAGATTTAGAAAGTTTTTCAAAAGGAGAAAAAAATTTATTAAAATATATTCCTAATGATATTCCTTGGAATAAATACAACAAACTGATTATATGTTGAATGTATACCAAATGAAACAATTGAATTTACATAATTATATAATATATTTAATGTTAAAAAAATATGAATCAATTTATCGATTTATTCTTAATATTTTTGATGATATCAATATTATAATATTATATTAGAAACAATTTATGTTAAAACAATTATATCAATTATTAAATTTGATAGATAATATTGATTATTTTAAATCTTTAAAAATTCAATTTTATCATTTTATTCAAAAACCAATATGAAACATTAATTCTTGAATAATACAAGTTTAATTTTATATGAATCTTTATCTTTTAATGGTAATAAAGCTTTTCTTGAATTAAAAAATGAAATTGAGAAAAATCAAAGATTAAGTAATTCTTCATTATATAATCTTTCTAAATTAAATAATTATAAAAATAAAATATAACAATTTAAAGAAAATAAAAAGAATCCCAGGAAAATCTATTTTTGATTTATTTAAGAAAACCCCCAATTTAATTTAATAAATAAAATAAATACAAAAAAATAATTATTTAAATATAAAAAAAACGAATTTATGTTCCAATTAAAAAAACTATTACCAAAAAAAAAAACTTTTTAATGTTAAAAAAACAAAAAAACAAAAAAAAAAATAAAAAAAAATTTAAAATTGTTTTCTAAAAATATTATCCAAATTAATAATAAAATTCCTTTTTATCATAAAACCCAAAAAAAATTGAAAAAAGAAATAATCTTTATTTGGTCATATCAACGATAACATGTTTAGGAGCAAGTTTCTTCAAATCATTTTCAATTTGTCCTAACTCTCTTTCCAAATCTTCCTTACTAAAAATGTTAAAAAAATAATAAAACTTACTTTCTCAATAAAACTAAATTATCAAAAGCTTTCTTATGAGTCATTTTTCCATATTTCAAATTATACATTTGCCATTTTTTCCTCAATCCTTCTCTCAATTGATTAACTTCACCATCAGTAAGTAATCTTTGTTTAGCATCTTCTTCTTCTTGATGTTTTCTTTTAGCTTCTCTAATTTGATTTAATTCATTTTCATGTTTCATTCTATATCTCTTAATATAATCAGGTACTTTCCCAAAATATTTATGAAATCTTTCTTCTTCAGGAGGTAATTGCTTAGGTTGCATTAAAATATTATCAACTGCATTTGCAATAACGAAATTTTTCTCTGTTTTCAATCCATGAATTGGATAATCATTTATTCCAGGAACATTAGGTTTCCTTATTGAATCATTAGGATGAAGTTTTTCTAATGGAGGTAATATTTTAAATGTTTCTCCCTTTTTGTGGAAGTTGCTTGGGTCTACTGCGTAAGAACCTTCAGGAAGACCGAATGTGGCACTCTCTTGTACTAAAGGGTGAGCTCCACGAGGGAGGGTATATTCTCCACTACAGTTAGATACGTCAGGGTATGAGGAGTTACGCAATTTAAAAGTTGATGCTGTTGGTGCTATCCAGTGAGGGTATTTTGATTTGTAGGATACTCCTGAATGACCTGACATACGTCCTTTGGGAATTAGGTTGTAAATTGATTCTTGTTGGAACATTTTTTTTTTATTTATTATTTGTTGGTTATTTTTTTTTTATTTAAGTTTTTTAATTAATTTTTTTTTTTTGTGTTTTTTTTTCATAATGATTTTTTTATCTTTTATATGTTATTTTATATTTTTTATTTTATGTTAGATTTAATTTTTTTTTAAGGATAGTTGTTCTTAGAAATAAATAATTAAATTAAAAGGTTTTTAAAATTTATTTTAAGATAATTTAAAAATATTTTAGTTTAAAATCATTTAATTTTTAATTTTCTTTTAATTTCTTAATCGCAGTGATTTTCCCATCTCCTAAATCAACAGTTAAATTAAAGACATATCTTCCTTTATCACATTCACTATCAGGATCACAGACAAAATAACCTAATCTTTCGAATTGGAAGTGGTCATAAGGTTTAACTTTCTCACATAAATCTCTATTAACAAGAGCATGATATTTAATAACTAAATTATCAGGATTAACATCATCCATAGGATCATGAGAAACACCTTCTTCATTACTATGAAAAGGATCATCACTTTTAAATAAATAATCATATAATCTTAATTCTGCATTAACATAATCTTTATCAGAAATCCAATGAATTCTTCCTTTTGTTTTTTTATTTTCATTTGAATATGAACATAATAATTCTGTTACAACACCTTCTTTATTCTTTTTTATTTCTTCTAATTTTAATACTCCTGCATATTTTAAACCTACTTCTTGATTAGGAGTTAAACCATTAAAATCTTTATCATCTTCTTCTTTAAAATCAATTCTTTCAATAAATATATTTTTAGTTAAATTAACTTTTCTTACACCACCACTTTCTTTTAATTTAGGGAATAAAGGAGTATCAATAGATAAATCTTCTTTTAAATTTACAATATTAACTTTAATAGGTTCAATAACAGCCATAGTTCTAGGAGCTTTTTTATCTAAATCACTTTTAACAGCATTTTCAAGTAATTTAATAGAAATAATATTTTCATTTCCTCTCCTAGTAACACCAATAGTATCAACAAAATTATTAATAGCATCAGCAGTATAACCTCTTCTTCTTAATCCATTAATAGTAGGCATACGTGGATCATCCCATCCATTAACAGTATGTGAAGTAACTAATTGAAGTAATTTTCTTTTAGAAACAACAATATGAGTAACATTTAATCTTGAATATTCCCAAACAAAAGGACGATACATTTCTGCTGCTTCAAGTAACCAATAATATGAATCTCTTCTTATTTCAAATTCTAATGTGCAAAGAGAGTGAGTTATATTTTCAAGTGAATCATTGAGACAATGAGTAAAATCATATGTTGGGTATATACACCATTTGTCTCCTGCATGTGGATGTGGCACATATTTAATACGATATGCTACTGGGTCTCTCATACATGGGTTATTATGTTTCATATCTATTTTCATACGAAGACAACATTCTTTTTCTTCAAATCTCCCTTGTCTCATCATTTCAAATAATTTCAAATTTTCTTCAACAGTTCTATTTCTATAAGGAGAATCTATCTTCTTTTCTCTATATTCACTGATTTCTTGTTTACTTAAATTATCAACATAAGCTAATCCTTTCTTAATTAATTTAACAGCAATATTATATAAATCATCAAAATAATCACTAGCATAAGTGACTTTCCATGGATGATAACCTAACCATTCGCAATTTTCTTTAATAGAATCAATATATTCTTTAGTTTCTTTCTCAGGATTAGTATCATCTAATCTTAAATAGCAATTCCCACCAGCATTACTAGCACTAGTGAAACAAAATCTCATTGCTTTTGCATGACCTAAATGAAGGTATCCATTAGGTTCAGGAGGAAAACGAGTCATTATTTTTCCTCCTGTTACTTCTAAATGTTTTTTTATCAATTCTGTTGTATTTAATGCACTTCTCATATCTCGTGCCATTAAAGTACTTAATTTATCTTTTTCACTTTTCTCTTCTTCAGGATTCTGAGATGATAATTCCTCCTTCTTTTTTTGTAGTGCTTCATCAAATTTCTTCAATTCTTCTTTCAATTCTGATAAACGCTTTTTATCTTCTTCAGTAAATGATTTTTTGTCTTTTGATTTTTTTTTCAAGTCTTCAAATTCTTTTCTCATTTTTTCCTCTTTTAATTCATTTTCATTTTTTCCTCCTAATAATTTATCAATTTCTTCATCTATTACTTTTTTACATAATTTTGGGTCAACAAAGGAAAATTTAGATTTAACATCATATAATATTTTAACAGAGGGAAATTTATATCTTTCATTTTTAATTTGGTCAATATATTTTTTCATAATTTCATCAGCTTCTTTTTTTATATCTTCTTCAGTTATTTTTACTCCAATTCCACATTGTTTTTTAAAATCTTCTTCATTTAATTCTTCATCACCTTTTTTTCTTAAATACTCTACACAAGCATCTAATTGATGTGAAGATGTTATTTCTTTTGAGTTAACATATTTCAATAATAAGGGTATTCTGTGATTAAATGCTGGATTTACTTTTTCTGCTACTAATATTATTAAATTTCCTGTTTCTTTATCTGCTGTTGTTATATTTCCTTGTTCCAATACATATTTTATTCTTTCTATATATTTTTTCTTTTTGGCTATATCATCTATTTTGCTTTTTGGAATTCCTATATCAGTTAATTTCTTCTCTAAATCTGCGTCCATTTTAAAGAATAATTAAACAAATAAATCATTGATTAAATAAAGATTTAAGTAAAATAATAAATTAATAAATAAAAAAAGATAAAAAAAACATTAAATCATCAAAGTTTATCGTTTAACCATAAACTTTAAATATATCTTTATTTAAAGAGAGTAAAAAAAAGGAAAAAACCTAATAATTTATTTTTTAGCACCTCCAACATCAACGAATTTTTTCTTAGCATAAGCTTTAGCCAAAGCTTTTCTAATTAATTTTCTAGGATTAATGAATTTATTTTTTTTTTCTTCTTTTTTTTCTTTCTTAACTCTTTCTTTAACTTCTTCACAGAAAATTTCAACATGACAATTAGAGCTTAAATAAGCAGTGATAGAACCATGAGCACGATAAGTTCTTCTTCTTCCTTTCATAGCATGATTAACCACAACTCTTTTAATAACTAATTTGTCAACATTTAATTTCTTCGCTTCTGCATTTGCTCTTGCATTCTGAAGTAAATTTAATATATATTTAATGCTTTTTTGAGGCCATCTTCCTTTTGTTAAACCATAAACTTTTGCTTGTCCTGTTCTTCCCATTGAATGATCATATCTTGAAAATGGAATACATTTTTTGTGCTCTAATACTTCTTTTAAATATGCTTCTGCTTTGTTTAATAACATTCCTTTTATTGCTCTTCCCACATGAAATGTGTTTTTAAAATGTGTTCTTAAATCCTTTCCTTTTGAACTACATGCTATTTTTTAAAAATTGTTATATATTATTTTATTTTTTCTTTACATTTTGATGGGTCTGTTGATCTGATTCTTTTGACCATTTTAAATAAATTATTTAAGATATTTATTCATATTAATTTAATTTAATTATTTTATTAAATAAATAAAAAAAAATATAAAAAAAAACATAAAATAAATTTTTTTTCAAATTAAAAAAATCTTCTTTAAATTAAATTAACTTTTCAAAAAAAAAATTTTTTTTAAGGAAAAGACTTCTTAGTCATAATTTCATAAAACTCATCGAAAGTTAATTCAGTACCATTAGCAGAAGCTCTTTCAAGCATATCTTTTAATTCTTCAGCACTCATATTTTCTCCTAATTCTTGTGCAATTTTTTTTAAAGAACTCAAAGTAATAGTATCAGCATTAGGATCATCAATAAACAATTCAAAAATTCTATGAATACCTTCTTTACTTTCTTTATCCCCTAATTTATTATTAATAGAACCAACAAAATCATCAAAATTAACTCCTCCATTTTTTGCAGCTTCAGGAGTATCTAAATCTGCTATTAATGTATATATTGTTGGATTCTTTGTATCAAATCCTAATGATTGCATTGCTGCTTTTAATTCCTTTGGATCTATTTTTCCTGTTCCATTTGTGTCAAATAAATCAAAGGCTTGACGTATTTCATCAACTTCATCATTTGATAATCCTGATTTTTCTACTTTTGTTGTTGTTGTCACTGTTGTTTTTTGTACTCGACGAGACATTTTATTTTTTTTTTTTTATTTAATTTATATAGTCCTTGAACATGCCTTTATTGAGCTTTTTTAATTTTTATTTTTTTTTGAAGGTGATTAATAAAAATTTTTATTTTTTTTCTTTTTTCAAATTATGAATAAGATTAATAATGAAAATTCTAATAAAGTGAATGTTAAAAATGAAAATGATAATTATAAAAGTGTTTTTGATGATTTTGAAGAACTTAAAATCCCTAAAGATAATAAAGAAAATGAAATAAATGGATTTACTATATTAGAACCAGATATTAGAAAGAATAAATCAGTAAATAATATTTCTCAAGTAAGTGAATTAATTAAATCATCTGTAGTATTTTCCCCAAAAAATAATTATAGCTTCTTTAGTTCATTAAAATCAATTACATCAACACTAATCTATAATCACATAATATCAAATATAAAATTAAATTTAAATGAAATAAAAGAACCTTTTGTAATTTTTGATAAAATTCTGGATAAAAATAAATTAACTGATTTTAAATTACAATTATTAACTTTTTTATATATGTCATATAGAAATAATTTTACTAATTTAAAACAAATAGAAGGTGGAAATTATACAACTGATTGTGGATGGGGATGTATGTTAAGATCAAGTCAAATGTTAGTTTCAAAAGGTTTAATAGAAAGAAAAATATATAAAAATAAGATAAAAGATTTAAATAAAAATGATTTAAATACAATTAGAAAAGATGTCTTAATTTGTTTTTTAGATGATACTATATCAATTGAAAATATTTTAAGTAATATTGATTATCAATATTTTTTGAATCAATATAAAAAATTATGTCAGTTTGATATGAGATATTCTTCTTTAACTGAAATTATTCCTCCTTTTTCAATTCAAATGTTATGTAAAATTGGGAAATGTTCTGGTCAATTTACTTCTGATATTAATATGATTAAAACTTTTATGAAAATTAATAAAGAAATGTTTAATGATTTAGAATTTATTCATTTTGAATGTGGTACATTGTATAAAGAAAAAATACTTAAAGTTTGCTGTGAAGAATTATTTTGTTCTTGTAAAAATAATAATTTTTCTATTCTTGAAGACAATATTATTGATAAAAGTTCAATTTGTGATAATTGCTTTAATGAATGTTTACTTAAAAATAAAATTACTGCTGCTGATATTCTTATTGAAAATAAAAGGAAATTTCTTTTTAATCAAAGTTGTATAATTTTTATTTCTTTTAGATTAGGTTTGAAAGAAATTCATCCTGATAATATAAAAATAATTCCTGATTTATTTATGAAATTTCATAATAATTTAGGATTTATAAGTGGAAAAGAAAACAAAGCTTTTTATTTTATTGGTTTAAATGGAGAGAAATTAATGTTTGTTGATCCTCATTTAAATCAAGTTTCAATAAAAGGAAATTTAAGTGATATTTCAAGTTATTTTATAAAAGAAATATATTTAATGGATATAAAAGATATTTCAAGTGCATTAACAACAGGAATAATAATAAATACAATGACTGATTTAAAAACCTTTTTCTCTGAAGTAAATTGGTTTATAAAAAATCATCCTTTTTTCCTAAAATATGATGACAAATAAATAAAATCACTTTTAATAATATTAAATATTTAAATATTAATTAATTAAAGCAATATAAAAAAAAATAATTAATTTACAAAAAAAAAAATATATTTTAAAACAAAAAATAATATAATTTTCATTTAGATATTAAATGGTAAAAACTCATCAAAAAGAACACAACATTCATCATTATTTAGTAGTTGGTCGTCACACTCCAACAGATAAACATCCAAATCCCAAAATATACAAAATGAGAATATTTGCAGATGATCCAGTTCGTGCAAAAAGTAAATTTTGGTACTTTTTGAAAAAATTAGATAAAGTTAAAAAAGCCTCAGGAGATATTTTAGCATGTCATGAGATTTTTGATAGAGATCCTTCAAAAGTAAAAACATATGGTATTGTATGTACTTATAAATCAAAATTTGGATATCATAATTTATATAAAGAATTTAGATCAACTTCTTTAAATGGTGCTGTTGATCAATTAACTAGTGAAATGGTTGGAAGACATAAAGCTCAAAGAGAAAGTTTAGTTATTGTTAGAACTACTATTCTTAAAGGAGATATAGAACATGTTGCTAAGAGAAATTATATTAAACAAATCATGAAACATGATACTAGATTCCCTCTTTTACATAAGAGAATTAGACCTGCTCCTGCTTTTAGAAAAATCTTTAGACCTAGTAGACCTTGCTTAATTGCTTAAGGGTTTTAGTTTAGTTTCCATTTAATATGAAAAAAGATTTATTATTTAAAAGTATTTTTTTATGTTTTTTGAATTTTTTTTTCATATTTTTAATTCCTTTTTTATTTTAGGTTTAATATATATTTATTCTTTTAGTTTAGTAAGTTATTTGGAGATTGATGACCTTTGTGAAATAAATATATTATAATGATTTTTATTTATTTTATAAATAATGAGAAAAAAATTATCTCCTACTCAGAATAGATATAGAAAAAAAAAAATTCCTTTACAAAAAGAAGTAAAAAAACCAGAAGTTTCATTATCAATTAAATCAATAATATTATTAATGATATTAACAATGATAGTATTATTTGTAGCATATAAATTTTACAAAAACATAGAAGAATTAAGAATAATTGATATTAAATTAAATTCAACAAGATATCAAATTTTAAAAGATGAAAAAATTAGGATTGAAGTAAATAAAGAGGTAAATGATTTAGAAACTGAAGTTCAAAGACAAGAACAAAAAATTAAACAATTAAAACAAGAAGAAGAATTATTAATTACAGAAAATAAAAATGAATTAGAAAGAGTTAATAGACTAAATAAAACAATTGAAAATTATATTTTAGTTGATAAAGAACAAAATAAATCTTTAATCGATGAACAGAAAAAAATGAATGATTATAAATTAGCAATTGAAAATTTAAATACAAGAATTAGTGATGTTAAAGCAACAAAAAAAGATTAAATTTAAATAAAAAATGTAATATTTTTATTTAATCTAAAGTTTTATAATAATGTTTTATAGGTTGAACTAACATTCTCATTTTTGCCATTTTAATTTTAGAATAATATTCTTCATCATTTTGAATTATATCTCCATAAATATTTCTTACAATTCCTTTTTCTTTATCATATTTTTGACTTTCATCTTTTTTAGGAGGAGCTTTAAAAATTTTCTTTTTTCTTTTTTCATTTTTATTCCACATATTTTCATATTGTTTCATTCTTTTAACAGGATCTACTTTACCTTGATATTTCTCTTGTTTATTCATATTCTAATTTATAAAAAAAATATTTAAATAATTAAATGTTCCATAAATTATAAATTTAAAAATAACATATATATATAATCACAGGAGTATTAATAAATAATAAATACTAAAAGAAATAAAAGTTTCATTTAAATTCTCCTAAAGCAGAATAATTATCAATTTTATTGAGTAAATTTTGAGCATAATCAGGGGAATAATACTTAATAATAGCATCATCATAATAACTATTGATATCAGAAATTAATTGTTGAATAGGACCACTTGCTTTAACTTTAATTTCCTGTAATTTCTGCAAGCCACCATTAACAAAATTCTTTTTAGCTTCTTTATTATCTTTCAAACAAACAACGAATCTTTGTAAAATATGTTTTATATTTTTTCTGGAGCAAGAGGGATTAAAGGTTCAAGAGCTTTTAAATTTTCACAAGAATCAATAATTTTCTTTAAAGACTTCTTACATTTTTCCTTTAAATCATCATTAGATTTAGGATCAACATAATAAAATAATAAAAGAGAAAGAACATTAGCATTGCAAACTTCATTAGCATGTATAGGAGAATGTCTCCCAATATGACCTAATGCATAAGCAGAAGCTGCTTTAATATGTTGATGAGGTTCATTTTGTAAAGCATCTCTCAATTGATTAATTGCTTTACTTTTAATAACTATCATTGCTAATTCTTGAGAATATGCAGATATAAAACCTAATGATAATATTCCATATAAACGAGGATCTCCTTTTATGTTTGTTATATAATCTACTATTATTGATGCACCTCCTGAATTTGATATTAATTTTGCATTTTCTGGAGATTTATTTACTATTTCACATACACAATATGATGCATTTTTACGCACTATATCATCAGGATCTTTTAAACAATTTAATAATTGTGATACATTCTTTAATTTATGTAATACTTGATTAGCTAAATCAACAGAATGTTTAGTAATATTACCTAATAATTGGCATATATTTCTTTTTAATTGAGTATCATTATAATTTAAAAAAAAAGTAATTTTTTCTAAACCACATTCAGCAACAGGTTGAGCCAATTGCTCACTGTGTTGTGAAATATAACTCAAAGCTAAAGCTGAAGCTCTTTTCAATGAAACTTCAGGTTCTAAAATACACATCATTAACTTTTCAACAGCTCTAGCTTCAACAACTTGATGAGCTAAACTAGTATTATGTTTAGCAATAAATCCCAAAGCTAAAGCAGCACTTTCTTTAACAGAAGGATCAAATTCTTCTAAACATAAAACTAAAGGATTTAAAGCACCACATTTAATAACATCATCAGCTAATTGAGGATTATGTTTAGCAACACTTTTAATAACAAAACAAGCAGATTTTTTATAAAAGCGATTTTGATTTGAAAGTGATGAAATTAATTGAGTTATAATATCATTTTGAATTATACTTTCTGATAATTCTTCACTATAATTTGCTAAACGACCTATTGCTAATGCAGTTATTTGTTGAACTGATGGATTTTGATCTGTTAAAAGTGGCCTTAATTCTTGCATTACTCCTGCTGCTTTTAATGATTCAATATTTTTTGGATTTTGAGATAATTCTGCTATTTTTTGAACAAAAGATATTTTATTTTTTTGATTTTCCTGAAATGGTAATAATACTCCTCGAGACATTTTATTTCTTTTTTTTATATTGAAATAATTTTAAGTTATCTTTTAATTTTTAAGTTTTTTAAAAAAACGTTTTTTTAATAATAAATCATATAAATATAATAAGCACCCTTTTTTTTAATCAGGATAATAAACATATCTTGCTCTTCTATGAACAACCAATTTTCCTTCTACAAAAATAAAAGTATCACTTCTAGCATTAACATCTTGATTATTTTCAATTTTTTTAACAACATCATCAGCTAATTTTGGAATATTATAAATAAATTCAATAGAATTTTGAGAATTTGGCATAAATAAAGGAAATTTAAATTGATAATTAGCAGCAAGTTTTCCTTCAACATAATGTCTTTCAATGAGAACTAAATTTTTAACAACTTGATTTCCAACAACTAAATTTAAAGTAGAACCAATAGTTTTAACTTTTGAAATTAATTTATTGCTAAAAGCATATTCTAATTCATGATCTGCAAAATAATCTAATTCATAAATATCATTTGGATAATATTCGTGATAAACTTCACTTGATTCCATATTTCTTAATTTGAATCCATTGAAACGAACTCCGGGAGTGTTGTCTTCTATTGTTAAAATAAAATGATCTGTTGGTTTTTCCATTTTGAGAACTTGCTCTATTGTTAAGTTCTTATCCATTTTTTTTGAATGTTTTAAATTATATTTTTTTTATATTTTTCATTGAGTTTGGATTAATAATTATTATATTAAATTATATTATTTTGTTCTATTATATTTAATTTTGTCATTTTAATTTCATTCAATATTTATTTTTAATTAATATTTAATTACAATATCTACAAGAAAAAAAGTAAGTACCTTTTATATTTTAAATAATTAATATATAAATATATTATAAAATGATATTTCATAATAACTCACTTCAAAAAGAAAAAAAAAAGGAAACTGAAAGTGAAGAAGAATTTGATGAGTACACTATATTATAATTTTATTAGGATTAATGGAGAAATCTCCAAAGCAATTTTAAAAATGAATCAAGATGAAGAAAAGATTATTCCAAAAGAAAATGAGGGTTTTTCTTTCAAACACAAATTTATTTCCAATCAAGTCGAAAATCAAAATGTAGGTAAATATTATTCAAACAAAATAAATAATATATCAATTTCTTCAACAGAATCTAATTCATCTATTCAATCAAATAAATCTTTTAGTAACATTCCATATAATTATAATTCTCAAGTAATTAATTTCCCTTATTATAATAATTTATTTTTTGAAAAAAATAAAATTTCTCCTCTTTTTTCTTATAATAAACCTCTGAATTTTTTTCCATTTAAATATCCTTATAAGAAAAATTATAGTAATGGAAATATCAATAATCAAACAATGAGTTTGAATAATAATCAATATGATAATAATAATAAATTTGACCCAAAAAGAAAGAATAATAATTTAGATATACCAAGAAATAAAATTCATTTGGAAAGTATATTAAGACAAAAGGATAAAAGAACAACTATAATGATAAGACATATTCCTAATAAATATTCTATTAAATTGTTAGTAGATGAATTAAATGTAAATTTTAAAGATAAATTTGACTTAATATATTTACCTATAGATAATATAAACTGTTGTAATTTAGGTTTTGGTTTTATTAACTTTACCCATATATTTCATATTTTAGATTTTTATGACCATTATAATGGAAAAAAATGGAAAAAATTTAATTCTGAGAAAAAATGTGAATTAGCTTATTCTAAAATTCAAGGGAAAGATGATTTATTAAAAAATTTAATGTTAAGTGAAAATTATAATAATATTAAAAATATTCCTATTCATTATTTAAATGAAAATGTTAAAGAAACACCTCTTCTTATTCCTTTGAAATATTTTCAAGCATTTCTTAATTTTTATCCTTATGCTTCTTATAATATTATAAATAATCAATTATTTGTTATAAATTCATTATATAATTTTTAAGAATTTTAAATATTATTGTTTGTTTGATTAAGGGTAATATAGTATTAATCAATATTGAAAAAAATTTTGTTTATATTGATTAAGTTTAAAAAATTTATTTTTAGTAAATTAAGTAATTATAATTATAATGAAGTATAAACCTTATTAAATATTAAAAAATTAAAAACTATTTTCAAAAAAAATTTATTATTTAAAAAATATATATTTTAATCATATGTTAAAACTTTTCCTTCAAAATTATTAATATCATCATTTGCTGTATTTTGTAATTCCTTATGTAAAAAATTTATTGTTTCATTTAAATCATTAGGATGATTATTAATATTTGAACAAGATGAAATATTATTTTTCACAATTTTCCTTTCTGTATATACTATATCTGAGCCATTAATACCATTTTTTATTTTATTATTCAAATTTTTTTGAAAATTATTTAAAGTTAATAATCTTCTTGTTAAATAAGTTCTGTTATTTTTCATCCAATATTTTAAAATTTTTTCATTATTAAAAATTTCGTCAAGATTATAATTTTCTGTTATTGTTGGAGTATAAGAAAAATCACATGAGTTTAATTCATTTAATTGTTTAAGTCTTGTTTTTTTTGCATTTAAATTATTTAACCATTGTATATTTCTATAATAAAAAGATTTTTTTTCTACTGAATTACTTTTTCTTTTTCTATTATAATTAATATAATTATATGTATTATCATTATTATGTTTATCATTATTTAAAACATATGAAGGAAGAGTTTTATTTATTTTTGGTTTAAATGTACATTCTTTTTTTTCTTCTTCTTCTTTTTTTAATTTTTTTTCATTTACTTCTTTTTCTAATTTTTCTCTTTTTTTTACTTTTAACATTTTATTTTCCTCTTTTGAAGATAATAAAACAAATTTTTGAGGATTAATTTTTTTTCGGATTGATTTTAAATTTAAATTATAATTATTGATATTATATTTTTCTTGTGATTCACTCACTGAATTAGGTTTTTTGAATAAAAATTTATTTCTAAAAAAGTCTTTATTTTTTTTAGGTTTTGAATTACTAATATAAATTATTTATTTACCTTTGTATACCTTTTGAATTCTCCATTTTTATATCATTCCAAAACTCATCATCTTCAGGTTTAAATTTGATGTTTTGTTTTTCAGACATTAAAATTTTTAAATAATTGAAAATTTATTATTTTTCAAAGTAATATTAATTTGATTTAAAAATTAAATTTAAATGTAAACTCAAAATATTCTTTCTTCCTAAATTTAAAAACAAGATATATCTAACAGGTTTATAATATTAAATATAAATTTATATTATTATTAATATTAATAATTTCTGTATTAATTGAACATTTTTTATGAATGTTCTTCTTTATTTTAAATTAGGTAATGTAGAAACAAAGAAATTATTAAATTTAAGTATAAGAGATTAAATATGTATTTCATAAATTTTTTATTAATTAAATATATCTAAATTTAATTATTATTAAATTACTCTTTTTAAAATTAAATAAATATTATTTTTTTCCTTTTGATAATGTTTCAATATAACCATTTAATTTCAAAGTAAGAACTCTTAATAATTCAGCATGATCAGTTTGTTGTTTTTTTTCTTTTTCATAATTAATAATTTTTTCTTTAAATAAAGCAATTTTATATTCTTGTGAATCAACTTGACTTTTATAATCTTGAATTTCATCATTTAAATCTTTAATAATTTGTTTTAATTTTTCAATTTCAGTATCTTTACTTTCTTTTAATCTTTTAAGAAAATTTTCACAATTTCTTTTAGTTGTTTTTAATTTATTTTTAAATTGATCTTGAACTTCTTCATATTTAGCATCCATTTCAGTTAACATTTGATTTCTTACTTTTTCAATTTCTGTTTTAAAAAGAACATTTTGTAAATTATCAATTCTACTTATAATTCCATCTAATTTATATTGAACAACTTCATCATCAATTGAATTATTTTTTTTCTTTTTTTTCTTAGAATTATTATCTTCTTTTTCTTTTTGTTTATAACTATCTATTACTATATTTAATTCTTCTATTTTATATTTTAACTCCTCTATTGTGTTTTCATTTGAATTTTTTAAATTTTGAATTGCTTTTGATTTTTCATCTATTTTTGCTTCTAAATCTAATCTATTTTCTAAGTTTTCTTCTTTTAAATCACTAATTTGTTTTTCATATTTTTCATTTGTTTCTTTTAACATTTTTTTAGTTTGTTCTACTAAACCTTCTAAAACACTTTTTTCATGTTTTAAATTTGAAATTTCTTCTTCATTTTTTGTCTTATTATCCTTAACTGATTTTTTAATCAAATTGACAAAAAATTGCATTATTTGAGGGAAGATAATTTCATATTTTTTTTCATTTATTTCTGAATCATCAATAAATTTAAATATATCTTCGATTGTATCTAAACAACCAAAAACTTCATTTAATTCTGGATTTTTTTTATATTCTTCTATTAATTTCTTTGATAAATCATTACATTGATTAATTGAAATTTCTTTCCATTTTGGAATATAAGTTCCAGAAAATAAATCATTAATTTTTCCTTCTAATTTATTATACATTTCTAAACAAACTGATAATGGAATATTTAATTCAGCAAATTCATTAAGATAACCAACAGTTAATTCTCTTATTTCATTATTTTTTTTAATTAATTCTTCTAATTTTAAATATTTTTTATAATCTAAAGTATCCATTTCATTAGTATAAAAGCCAATACTATTTTTATATGCATTTTCCATTTGTTCATCAACTACTATTTTCCATGAAGTTTTAACATCTGGTAAACTATCTGAATTAATTGCTTCTAAATACATTTTTATTAATTTAATATACATTTTCCCATTCATATATGATCCTTGGATTTGTTTTGGTCTTACGCTATCAAATACTCTTTTTACTAAAGTATTCATTTGAGATAAAAATTCTGGTCTTAATTCTTCTGTTGGTAATTGATCAATTAATTTTAATTTTTTTTCATCATTTACAGGTCTTACTAAAGTATAACAATCTCTTTCTTTGAAAAATAATTTTAAAGTTCTTCTAATATCATTCTTTTTATTAATTTCATCAATAACTCCTTGATTAAAAGAATTAGTAGAAATATTATTCATATTTTCTTCTCTTAAAGCATTTTCTAAATATTGTCTTGCAGTAATTTCATTACCATTAGTATCAATTAATTCAAGAGCCCAATCTCTAAGAACCCAAAGAAAAGAAGGAAAATTATTAGCATAATTATTAATTTCTTTAAATTTACTTTGAATTTTCTTTGCAAAATTAAGTACCAAAGCTAAATTCTCAATTGCACTTTCATCAATATTTTTCATAGAATTATAAATAAATAAACTTGATAATAAAAGTCCTAAACAGAAAATAATCATATCAATACTTTCATTTCTATCTTCAAATGCACTTGCTAAACCTTCAGTATCAATAATTAAAACTTTATAATTTTTTCCGTTTAAATTTACTGGATCTCCCCAAATCCATAAACCTTTGGTACAAGATGCTATTGTTGGTCCTATTTCAAATCCATCTTGTCTTCCTAATAATCTATTTAAAAGATAACTTTTCCCTGAACGATATATTCCTGCTATACATACTACTGCTATATTTGTTTCTATTTTAGATATTATTTCTTCAGATTCTTTTGTTAATTTACAATGACCTTCATTATCTATTGTTATAAATTGGACTGGTTTGTTCATTTTTTTTATAATTTAATTTTTAGTATTTTTTTTAAATTTTAATTTAAAGATAAATCAAATAATTTAAAAAAGAATAAAAATTTGAGTTAGGATTTTTTAAAATTAAAAAAGTATATTTTACTAATGTTTTAAATTGTTAGTAAAGAATTGCTCAACTATTTTACTAGCTTCATTAGAAGCTTTATTATTAGAATTATAAGTCACAATATTATTATTTTCTTCTTCATTTTCATAATCTTCATTTTCATTTCTTTGACTTAATCTTTTTACAGCAGCATCTTCTAATTTTTTCATATTCATATTATTTCCTATTTCATTTACCATTAATTCTTTAGCCATTCCAACAGGTTTAGGAACTTCTTTAATTTCAGTTTCATCTTCTAAATATTCTTCTAAATTTTTTTTACTATTATTTTCAACATTTTCATTTTTTGGAATAATATCATTTTCATTATTATAAATTTGTTCTCTATTATTATTACTATTATTATTATAATTTGGATCATAATTATTAATATTATAATTATTATTAATATTTCTATTGTAATTATAATTATAATTATTACCATATAAATTCCTATTATAATCATTAAAGATTTTTGGTTTTGGATTATTTTTATTCCTAACATCAAATCTTTGATTATTAAATTCAGTAACAGCTTGATTTTTCTTTTTACTAATTCTTTGATTATTTGAATTATACATTTTTTTATTAGAAAAATCATCTTCATCATCCAAAAAACTATAAGCTTCTGATTTTACAACTTTCCTATATTTTGAAGGATCATTTTCAACATTATTTATTCTAGATTTCTTTTCTTCCATTTTTAATTTTCTTTTTATTGCTTCATCATACATTCTTTTAGAAGCTTCTTCAATATGTTTCTTAGATGCTTTTTTATTAGGACATAATTTTAATTCTTCTTCTTCTTTTTTTTTAGCAACATCATTTTTTTCTTTTTTCAATCTTTCAATTTTATCATTTACTCTATCATTATGCTTTTTAAATCTTTCTTGATAAATTTCTTTCCATTCATTTTCATTATATTTTTTAGTATTAGGAGTAATTAAATCATCTTCTAATTTATTTTTCATACTTTCTAAATTTTCTTGTGCTTCAATTCTTCTATTAGCATCTTCAATTAATCTATTAAAAGCTTTTATTCTTTCTTCTTCATCAATTTTAATTTTATTTTGTTCTACCAATTTATTAATTCGATCTTCTCTAATTTGCCTTTTATAAATATCAAATTTCATTCTTTCCATAAAATTTTCATCTTTATTTATATGTAATTGAGAATAATCTTTCATTAAAGCGTAAGTTAATTGTTGAATATTATGATTCTCATATTTATTTGTAGGAGCATATGAATTTGTTTTTGAAACTTTTGATATATTTAAATTTTGACTTGTTTTTATTCTTGATGAATCATTTTTACTTTCTGTAAATCTTGGTCTTGATTGATTTGGATTTGTTGGACTTTGTAATTGATTATTGTTTATTTTATTTTCTATATTTTGATTTTCTATTTCATTTAAATTTTGATTATTATTTTGATTTTGGTTTAATTGACTTGGTAATATTTCAGGACTTGGTTCTTCTTCTTCTTCGTTTTTGTTATACATATTTTATGGTTTTGTTATTTTTTTTATTTTATTTTTTTTAATTTATTTAATGGTTTTTTTAATTATTATTTCGAGAAAGAATTTTTATTTTTTTTTCTAATTTATTTAATTGTTTTACATTTTTACAATGGAAGGAAATAATAAGAAAATTATAGAAGATAAAATAAAAGACAATCGAACTAGGGATTATTATAAAAATATATATCATATAATTCAAAATCAAATTAAAGATTATGTTATTAATAAATTATTATTAAAAATAAATAAGCAAAATAATATAATAAAAGAATTAAGTGAAACAAATGAGATAATAAAGCAGAATTTTCTTTGTTTATTAAAGAAAATATTAATTAATGAAAACATTCTAAAAAATAATACTTTATCAACAATGAGACATAGTTCAAGTCCAACAATAAAAGGTTCTGAAACATTTAGATATTTATCTACTGACTATAATTCTTTATATAATCAAAAAATTAAAAATCTAAATCTTGAAAATAATATATCAAAAACTTATAAAAATCTTTTAAATAATGGAAAAAATAAAGTATCTTTTATTTTAAAGAAAAATATTCGTTTAAATGAAGATATTTTTGTTCATAGACTTAATCATAAAAATAAAAGTGGTTATTTTAATGATAATCAATTAAGTACATCGTTAATTACTAATCAATCTCAAAGAATATTACCCACTTATAAAATGTTGAAAAAAAATTCTTCTGAAAGAAATAATAATAATTATAGTAAAATTTCTTTAAAAGTAAATTCAAATTTATTAACTCCTAACAAAAAACAATCAAATAAAGAACAAAATTATATTCCGAATACTGATGTTAAAAATAAAAAAGAAAAAAAAAAATTAAAATTAGAAGAACAAAAAAACTTAGATAAAGGGGATTATAAAATAAAAATTAGAAAAAACACTTATTCACATAGATCTGGATTTATAACTAATAAAATTTAAATGATATTTATAATAAATGTTATTTTACACTTCAATTTGATTATTCAATTTAAAAATATTTTTATTAAAAAATTTATCATAATTATTAATAAATTATATTTTAAATATAGTAACTAATTTTTTTTTCTATATATTTAAAATAAAAATTAAAACAAATAAGTTATATAAAATATTTATAATGACAATAAAAAAATAAAAAAAATGTTATCAGTAAGTGGAAAAGAATACAATTTAGAAATATTATTTCAATGTCAATTCGAAACTTTAAAAGAAGTTTTAACTGCATTAGCAAGAACAAATTTAGAAATGAAAGATGACATTAATTCTCTTCAAAATTTAAATAAAGAAAAAGATAAGAGAATAGATGAACTTGAAAATCAAATAAATTTCATGAAAGAAAATAATGAAAATAAATTTAATAATATTGAAATTAATTTTAATAAGTTAAATGATATTTTAAATGATTTATTAAAGTCTCAAAATGATAACAAAACAAAAATTGAATTTGTTAAAATAGAAACACCAATTGAACAAAAAAAAGAAGAAGTAAAAATAATAAATGAATCAGACATTAAACAAGAAATAAAAGATGATAAAAATAATAATATGAATATAAATAATTTACAAGAATATAGAAATCAAAATTCAAATGAAGAAATCTTAAATAATAACTTAGATACAAATAATATAAATCAAAATAATATTGAAAGTGATGAAAAAGAAAATTATTATATTATAAATACTGAGAAAAAAGAAAATGCTTTAGATAGTAATATATTATCAAATTTAATAAATCAATTATTAAAAAATGTAAAAGAAAATCAAAGAAGAATTGAAGAATTGGAAAAATTATCAAAAGAATTAAATGTAACAAATACAAATGAATTAAATGATTTAGAAATGACAATTGAAAAAAAAATAAAAGAATATAATTTAAAAAATGATAATTTAATAAAAAGTATACAAACAAATTTAAATGAATTAAATGATAAAAATGAAAATAATGAAAAGAAAATAGAAGATTGCTTATTAAAATGTGCAAATATAAATATAATTGAAGAAATAAAAGATAATGGAAATGGTGATATAGATTCAACAAAAATATTAATTAAAGCTTTAGAAAATAAAGTATTTACTAAATTTAATACAATAGAAGAAAGATTTAAAAACAGTCAAATTGAATTTATGAAAGTTAAAAATTTAACGGAATCACATAATAATTCAATTGAAGAAATTGATTTAAAAATTCAAATGATAAATGATGAACTTGAAAAATTAAAAAAAACTTTAACAAATACCACAAACAAACTAAATAAAAAAGATACTAATTTAGAAAATCAAATAAAAGATCTTTCTGATAATTTAGTTAATATTTCTAATTTTGAAAATTTAATAAATGAAAAAGAAAAAGCTTTAAGAGATGAATTTACCAAATTTAAAAGTAATACAAATGAAAAGTCAAATAACTTACCTTCAATTAATTCAGGAATAAATTTATCTTTATTAGAAGATAAAATAAATGAAATCCAAAAAAAATTAAGTGAATTAGATTATCAATTTAAAAACAATTCAAATGAAAAAGAAATAGAAAATTTAAAAAAATCAATAAAAGATTTAAAATATGAATTAGAAAATAAATTAACTCAAAATGATTTAAAAGAATTATATGATAATCATTTAATGAATATGAATGAAATAAATATATTAAAAGAACTAATGACTCCTTTAACAAAAAATAATAAAAAAATACTTTCAGAAATATCAAATATTTATCAAAAAATAGATAAAAATTTAGATGAATCAAATTCTTCTCCTCGTCATTTAAAAACTTCAATGTCAAATCAAAATGTGAATGAAAATAATAAACTTTATGATAAAGTAATGAATATAACAAAAAATTTATATCAAGAAGTTGATAAATTAAAAAAACAATATGAATGTATTCAAAGAGATATTGAAGAAATATATTCTCGTTTAAAAAACATTCCAGTTAATGATGATATAAAAGACTTAGAAAATAGATTAATAAAAAATATAGATGAATTTAAGCAAGTTTCTATAAGGAAATTTTCAGATAAATATGAAACAAATAGAACACTTAAAACAATTGAAATTAAAATAAAACAAATAACAGAAGAAAAAAAAGTTGAAAATGCTGAAACTTGGTTACTTGCTAATAGACCTTTAAATAATTTTAAATGTGCATCTTGTGAAGCAAATATATCAAATTTAAATCCACCAAAAGAATATTTACCTTGGAATAGATTACCTGCCAGAGATGAAAAGCAATATAGAATGGGTGCTGGATTTAGTCATAAATTAAATATGTTAAGTCAAGATTATATTAATAATAATAAAGATAATAATAATGATAATGAATTAAAACAAAGATCTTTTTCTGGAATAAAAAATAATATTCAAATTAATAATCAAAATAATAATATTTTGGTTATTAACAATAATAAAAAAATTAAATTACCAAAAATGGAAAGTGGAAAAAAAAAATATTTTTCTTTACCTGAACAACCTCCTGTTTCTGAAGGAGAAACTGGAAATACTATTGAAGAAAAAAAAGAAACTACTATTACTCCTAAAATACTTAAAATTATTAAACATAGAAAAAATAATAGTTATTTTAGTAATGAAGAAGGTAATAATTTGAATAAAGATATTATTCTTAAAAATAATAATATCAGTCAAAATTTTCATATTTCAAATGATTTAAATAATAGTGAAAATTATGGTAACCAAGAGAAGAGTTCAGAAGAAAAATTAGAATAAACAATTTTTCATTTTTTTTAGGTTTTTATATTTAAATAATAATTTTATATAATATTTGATAAAATAATTTTTAAATTGTGAATTTTTTCAAATATATCAATAAAAAATATATTTTTATATTTAACAAATAATTTTAATAGTTTATTTAATTACTTTTTATTTTTTATTATGTCCAAAATCCATAATCAATATACTTCCTTTTTCAATAGTATCTTCGCATTTAAAGCATTTTTTTTCTTTAGTACATTTAACAGCACAATCATGACAAAAAGCATGTCCACATTTAGTAACATAAAGAGAAAAATCATTAGGAATAATTCCACATTTTTTACAGAAAAAAGTTTTAAGAACATTTTCAATATTTTTAATTTTTTTGATTATATTCAATAATTTCCTTATTTTTCTCACTTTTACTATCATCTAAATTACTATCTCCTAAAATATTACTATTTCTAGAATCATTATCATAATCATTATTCTTATTTTTTTTTTCATGTTTACCATAACAAGTTTCATAAAAAATACAATTTCCATCAATTCCTTTTTTTCTAGAACAAGGAAATATTTTTCTAAAGTTTTTTTCATGATAATTAAATTCTCCTTTACTATGAATATAATGACAGAAAATTCCATATATACAAAGATCAGGTCTATAAGGATTTTCTTTTGTTTTTTGAGCATAAGGACATCTTTTATTAATATATCTAAATAATTTTGGAGGTCTTCTTATTTCTTCTTTATTATGATAACAATAACATAAATGAGTGTCTTTTTGACATTGATTACCTAATTTACATTTTAAGATTTTAAAATCATTTAATGAGAATTTTAAAGGGATTTCAAAATGGTTTAAATAGTCTTCGATATGAAATGTTTTTTTTTTCATTAATTTTAACATTAATTTACAGATTTTTTCATCTTGATAATCATAAATTAATCTTAAATCTTCACCTAAACCATGAGCAAAAGGACATAAATTATTTGAACATCTTTTATTTCTACATAATATTGTTTTATACATTAAACTATGATATAATATTTCATTTTCATTTTTAGCATAAAGTTCCTTGTTTGCTCCATTTATTTCTAAATTAATTATCGGAAGATAATTATAAAAACCATTAATATCTTTCATTAATTCTCTTCTTTTATCATTATCATTTATATAATTCCATTCATTTGAAGATGAATTATTATTTGTTTTATATTGTTTTAAAATTGAATCATGGAAAAATAAAATATCTTCTTCATTATTCATTTCATTAATATCCCTTTTTTCACCTTGATATTGTCTTTCATTTTTATCTTTTATTTCTTTTAATGTATTTATTATAATATATTCTCTTCTTATTAAATTCATGACTTCAAATATTGTTCTTGAATCATTTCTATATATTAAATTTAATATTTTTAAAATTTCAATATTTTCTAAATCTGGATACAATTCTTTAATATCCATTACTGTTTCTTTATTATTATTATAAAATGCATCATTATTTATATCATAAATCTGTGTTCTATTGAAGTTATTATTATTAAAATTTGTATCACTAAAATTATTTGGGAAATTAATATTATTTCTTCTATAATTATTACTGTAATTTTCTCTAATATTATTGTTATTTCTATCATAATTTTTATTATTAAATCTTCCATTACTTCCCATATCATTATTTCTTCTTCCATAATTGGAATTCATACCTATATTATTTGAATCTTTATTTAAATCTGGAAGTTGTGCTTCTACGTCTTCTTCTTTTTCTTCATTTTTAATTTCTTTTTTAATTTCTTTTTTTTCTTCTTTGTTTTCATTTTTAACTTCAACTTTTTTATCTTCATTTTTTTCATCTTTTTTTTTAAATATATCATTTTTATTCTCAGTAGACTCTTCAATTTTTTTGCCAAGTTCTAAATTAATTCCTAATTGGTCTAATTGTTCATTTTCATTATTTTTCACTAAATTTTTTTGAAAAGGAGGTATTTTATTTTCTGGAAAATTATCTTTGGGAAAAGGATTATTAGTCATTGGGGTTGAATTAGTCGTTGAAATATTATTTTCAACAGTTTCTTCCTTTTTTCTTTCTTGACTTTCTTCTGATGAATTATAAAATTTATTTGCAAGATCATCACTATCACTATCACTACTCATTTTAATATAAATTTAAATATTATTTCTACTTTTTTAGGATAATTATTTTTTTATTTTTTTTGTTTAATGTAAAAAAAATAAATTTTAAAAAAGATTATATAAATAACTCTTTATATTAATTTAATAATTAATACATAATTTCAACTTTTTATTTTATTGGGTATTGGGGATTGGGGATTGTGGATTGGGGATTGGGCTCAATTTCTTAGTCCCAATCCCCAATCCCCGGTGCCCCAGCGGATAGTAGCCTATAATAAT
>JAEEGK010001717.1_pt1 | contig 54859 bp, 43 predicted proteins | sample 8958771 | NCBI WGS metagenome assembly JAEEGK01 (sample SAMN16246547, study PRJNA631951) | gut metagenome | biome: gut microbiome; feature: rumen; material: SC-attached | host: Bos | place: Iran: Karaj | collected 2018-10 | reverse complement strand
ATATCAATGGTGAGGCACAGCCCATCGACAAGCAGACCTACGACAAGACGCTTGAGTTCTTCGAGCAGTTGCTGAAAATGCTGCACCCCTTCATGCCCTTCATCACCGAAGAGCTCTGGCAGCACCTCTACGATCGGAAGGAAGGCGACAGCATTATGCGCGACAAATTGGAAATTCCCGCTCCCACAGAAGCCGACGACCAGCTCGTTGCTCAGATTGAGAGCGTGAAGCAGATTATCTCGGGTGTACGTGCCATCCGCAATTCGAAGAACATTGCACAGAAAGACCCGCTGACACTTTCGATGGTGGGCGCCAATCATTTCGAGGCATTCAACAAGGTCATCATGAAGATGGCTAACCTCTCAGCCATCGAGGTGGTCGACGAGAAAGCCGCCGATGCCTCAGCCTTCATGGTGGGCACCGACGAGTTTGCCGTTCCCCTTGGAAACCTGATTGACGTGACTGCCGAAATAGAAAAGCAGGAAGCACAGCTGAAGCACCTCGAAGGTTTCCTTGCCGGTGTGCTGAAGAAACTGTCTAACGAGCGTTTCGTGCAGAATGCACCTGAGGCCGTAGTTGCCTTAGAGCGCAAGAAGCAGAGTGACGCCGAGGAGAAGATTGCTGCCTTGAAGGAATCGCTGAATGAACTAAATAAAAAGCTTTGACATGAAGAAACTTTTTGGTGTTTTCTTTCTTATGGTGTTCCTCTTCGGCATGGCCGGATGTTCCAGCGACGACGAGGAGAAGATTGATGAGATGACCAAGCAGACCATCCTGGTGTTTATGCCTTGGTCGGGCTCGTCATCTTCTCAAGGACTCTATCCTATCATGAAGGTAAACGTCGACAGCATCTGTAGTGCCATTGTAGCTAATAAGGGGATGAGAGACAGCAGACTCATGCTGTTCCTGAGCGAAACATCAAACACATCGAAACTTTATGAGATTGTTTACAACAGCTCAAAATCCACCTGCGAAAGAAATGTCATCAAAGAGTATTCGGGACAAGGCTATGCCACAACCGAGGGACTGACGGAAATCCTTAACGAGGTTAAAACCCGTGCCAACGCACTTAACTATGCGCTAATCGTTGGTTGCCATGGTACCGGATGGACCTTCAAGGAATCTTGGCACAACTATCCACATTATGCAAAAGGTACGGGATGGCCAGGCGTAAATGTTCCACAGGAGCGTATTCCCTATCAGGATTATGACGGTGAGATAACCTACAAACACACGCGCTTTATCGGTAGCGTAACCGATATTGCAACTTATAGCATCAATATTCCTGATTTCGCTCAGGCCATCACCAATGCGGGCATGAAAATGCAGTACATTCTGTTCGATGACTGCTACATGGCAAATGTTGAAGTGGCCTACGAACTGAGGAATGTGACAAACTTCCTGCTGGCCTCCACTTCAGAGGTGATGGCTATAGGTGTTCCTTACAGAACGATGTGGAAATCGCTGGCTTCGGCCACTCCCGGCTATGCAAATGCTGTTACTGCATTCAACACTTTCTATAAGGCATACATTATGCCCTATGGCACCTTTTCAGCTATCGACTGCAGAAAGATGGAGGAACTGGCCGTTGCCATGCGTGACGTCAATTCACGCTATACACTTACTGACGATGTGCGCAGTAAAATCCAGGTGCTGGACGGTTTTGACGAGCCGGTTTTCTATGACATGGGTGACTACCTGAAAAACCTCTGCACCGACACCAAGGACTACTCACACTTGATGACCGTTCTTGAAAGTGCCATCAAAAGCAAGTGCAACACCGAAAAGATATATTCATTCTTATATGGTTCCGGACGCGAGAAATATATTGACGTGAATACTTTCTCGGGCATAACGATTTCCGACCCAAGCATTAATTCGGTGGCTAAGGACGGAAAGGAAAAGACTTCGTGGTGGAAAGCCACACACCAATAATTGAGAAATGGAGAATGGAAAATGGAGAATTATGATTAGTCATTAATTCTCCATTTTCTACATTATAGGCATCTTATTCGTAATCGTCGATAACATTGTTCACGAAGTCCATCATGGGCTTGGCCGCCTTGAAGATTCTGACAGCCTCGTCAAGCCAGCCATCGCCTTCAAAGAAAGTATCGGGAACAATGCGCCAGCAGCAGTAGTCCTTCATCCGTAGATACTGGATAAACTCATAGTCGCGGGGGAAACCTGCCGGTGCAGACTTCAGGTGAGTAATGCCGAAGCCTTTCGGGCTGACTGGCCACATCTCGCTATCCCCTTGCCTAACATCCTCTGACCGGCCAAACAGCTTAACGAAATTCCGGCTTTCCACAATCTTTCGCCATTGTTCGATATTTGCCATAATCTCATTGCGGCAAGAGGTCAAGATATTCGTTGGGAGCCAATAGCTGCCCACAGCAAGCATACAGTTGTCTGGTTCTAAATGAATGTAGTACCCGCCGTGGAGTGCCTTCTTTCCATGAGCACAGATATAGGCACCCAGATGACGCTTGTAGGGTGACTTGTCGGGTGAGAAACGGGTATCGCGGTTGAAACGATAGACGGTATCCTTCACGGCTATATGGGCGATGGAATCGTCAAAATCAGTAATCCGCCCTATGGCCTTGGCTATCGAATCATTGAAATCTTTCCTTACGATATCGTATTCTGCCTTGTTGGCATGAAACCACTCACGATTGTTGTTGGCAGCAATATCTCTCAGATACTGCAATATTCTTTGTGCATCCACCTTATTATATATAAATTACAGTTTACTGTTGACAAGCAGTTTCGGGCAGAAATCGCCGAAAGGACACTCCTGACATTTGGGCTGTCGGCTCTGACAGATGTAACGGCCATGCAGCAGCAGCCAGTGGTGGGCATCGGCACGTTTATCTTCAGGTATGTTCTTCTTCAACTCCTCCTCCACTTTCGCCGGAGTGTTAGCCTTTGAAGAGACCAATCCCAACCGATGACTGACGCGAAACACATGAGTATCGACCGCTATGGCACTCCTGCCGAAAGCCACAGCCTGTATCACATTGGCGGTCTTGCGCCCTACTCCCGGCAACTTCTGCAAATCCTCCATCGTGTCAGGAACCTCGCCACCGAAATCGTTTACCAGCATCCTTGACATTTCCAGAAGATTGCGGGCTTTTGAGTTAGGATAACTGACCGAACGGATTAATTGTAAGATATCCTCGAAATCACCCTTAGCCATAGAGCGGGCATCGGGAAAACGGCGAAACAACTCGGGGGTGACCTGATTGATTCGCTTATCGGTACACTGGGCACTGAGAACCGTAGCCACTAAAAGCTGAAAGACACTACCGAATTCGAGCTCGGTAGTGACTTTCGGCATCTTCTCGCTGAAATAAGCAAGAATGGTTTCGTAGCGCTGCTTTCTCAGCATACCTTCTCCAGGCGTTTCATCATGACAAACATGAAGATGGCCGCAATGAGGCAGACAGCAAGGAATACGCTCCAGCAAACCCAGAGAGGAACGGCTCCCCACAGCAGACCGCCAACTACCACGAGCTGGTTACCGATGGCTGTAGCGACAAACCATCCGCCCATCATCATGCCCTTATACTTGGGAGGTGCAACCTTCGACACGAACGAGATACCCATTGGCGACAGGAGCAGCTCACCAAAAGTGAGAATCAGGTAAACGGAAATCAGCAGATTAGGAGTGACGTCGGCCACATGAACGGCAACAGGATTGCCGTCGGCACCCATCACCGTCTGAGGCATGGGAAGTCCGAATGAACCGAATGCCATCAGGGCATAGGCCACAGCAGCCACTATCATACCGTAGGCAATCTTACGCGGAGCCGAGGGCTCTTTTCCCTTGGCGGCCAATGAACCGAAGATAGCCATCGATACCGGAGTCAGTGCCACCACATAGAAGGGGTTGAACTGCTGGAAGATGGGGGCAGAAACATCGATGCTGCCTGAAAGCTGACTGTATTTCCAGCAGAGGAAAGCCACGGCAAGGATAACCACAGCACAGGCAATGCCGCGGCCCTTAGATGTCTTCGACTGGAAAACAGAGAACAGGCCATACACGATAAAGATGATAGCCACGAGATTCCAAACGTCGAAGCACATGGCCTGCAAGCCCGAGGCAGAGTTAGCCGTGAACTCATCGGCAAAATAGGTCAGCGAGAGTCCGTTCTGATGGAAGGCCATCCAGAAGAAAATCACAACGGCAAACACGAGGCACAGGGCAACAATACGCTGCTTGGTCTCTTCCTTGCTCAGTTCCTCGACGGCCACATCGGCAGCCTGGTCCTTCTTCTTGCTTCCTCCCTCGGTATGGCGGAAGGTAGAGCGGAAGATATAATAGATGGCGATTGACAGAATCAGCGACACACAAGCCACAGCAAACGAGAAGTGATAGGCATCGTTGCTGGAATAGCCCAGCGTGTTCTCGGCATACTCCTTAATCTTGATGGCGGCCGTGGGAGCAAACAATGCACCGATGTTGATGGCCATGTAGAAAATAGAGAAGCCCGCATCGCGCTTGTCCTTATACTTCGGGTCGTTATACAGGTCGCCCACCATTACCTGCAGGTTACCCTTGAACAGTCCGGTGCCGAAGCCAATCAGCAACAGGGCAGCAAGCATCACAATGAGGGCAAAGGTGTTGCCACCCAGGGGGACGCTCAGCAGCAGATAGCCAGCAAACATGATGATGATACCTGTGGTAACCATCCGACCAAAGCCAAACTTGTCGGCAAGCATACCACCAAACAGCGGGAAGAAATACACAAACATGAGGAAGGCGCTATAGATGGTACCTGCCAAAGCCGGCGACAATCCATAGTTTGCCCTCAGAAACAGTGCGAACACTGCAAGCATCGTGTAGTAACCGAAGCGCTCTCCCGTATTGGCGAGAGCCAGCGCAAATAGACCTTTAGGTTGATTTTCAAACATAGATTATTTAATTTTGTCGTTTTTAGTCTTGATTATATCGAACAGGTAAGTCAGCTTCACCACTATGTTCCCGTAATTGGAACGTGCGAAGTAGTCGCGCTTGGAGTCGCCGTAGATGTTGCCCAGGCCGAAATAGTAGCGGCCCTCAAGCATGAAATGGCCAAGCTTGCGATGCGAGAACTCCAGTCCTAATCCGCCTGCAATACCATAGTCGAACTTGTTCTCCACCTTCATCGTGTCCTGAGCTATCACGGGACTCACGCGGTCGGGCAAGTTCGGATGCAAGACATCATAGTTGGCCGTGCTGGCTTCGCTCAGATACACACCAAACTGCGGTCCGATGTTGACAAAGAACTGGAATCCGGAGCGCTCCCTACCCCATCCCAGATGAGCCATCACGGGAATCTGAATATAGTTGATGGTGTTCTTAAACTCCTCTTCCAACTGCGTATGGGGGTTGATTACCGGCTTGTCATTGATGTCGAGAATCTCTTCTTTCCAACCGATTTTAGCGTAGTTCACTTCAGCATAGAGGGCGCAGATCGACTTGAAATACTTCTCGCAAGTATAGCGGACAGAGAAACCGCCCGTGATGCCGCCATGCAGTCCCTGCGGAACAGAGGGCACAAACGACACGTTACTCAACACATATCCGCCATTGACGCCAACGGCCAGGTCGTTTCTATGCTCGCCCACCTGGGCATGAACCGAGGCAGACAGCAATAAAAAGAGGAACAGAAGATGCTTCTTCATGCCGATTAATAATTGACGATAGAAATAGCGCCGTTAGTGTTATAGTGGATAAGCTGGAATGCCTGGTTCTTATAACCGGCCTTCTTGGCCACACGCTCGAAACGGAACGGAGTCTGGACCGACGGACGCGGCTGTGTGCTGCCATCGAATTTCTCGCCCTTTTCATGAAGACCTCTGAAGAAGAAGCATCCCTGGTCGTAGCCGGTGATGGCAAAACGCGGAATCGACTCCTGCATCGGGGCCTTGAACCAGCGGTTGTAGTCCTGAAGCAGCGTCTGCGTCTTGGGGGCTGACACGTTGAAATAATAATAGGCCGGGATATACGTGTCGTACTGGCAGAACTTCGTCAGGTTGTTGCGCTCATACATCAGCCAGTCGGTATAGCCGAACATCGATATCTTCAGGCCGCTGTGGTTCTTCTTCAGGTCGTCAAGCTTACGGTAGACCTCTGTCAGTTCGGGCGAGCGGCCGGTATTCAGGATAACCACATTGGGCTGCTGCACCGAGAATGCCTTCACGAAATTCTCGTAGGGCGAAGTCAGGTTCGTCACGTTGTGGCTGATGCCCTTGCTCTCCAGCTGCTGGCGCAGGGCCATGGTGAACATTCCCTTGCGGCTCTCCTTGTCGTTACAGTCGATAAACACCGGATGATAGCCCTTGAAACGGTCCAGGAAGCTGTTGATGGCCTTCGCATTCAGCTCTTCAGGCGACTGATACACCTGATAGATGTACTGGTTGCGCTGCACTTCATCGCTGTTTATCGAGAACGGAATCACCACCTTAATATTATATGCCTTGGCAAACTCGCCCAGGGCAGCCACCTGCTTGGTGTAGAGCGGACCGAAGATGATGTCGCACTGGTTGGCTCCTTCCTGCAGCAGCGTCTGCTTGATATCGGCATCAATGTTCACGTTCCATGCACGGAAATCAATCGAGATGCCTTCGTTCTTCAGGTCGTCGGCAGCCATCAGCAACCCGCGATAATACTCCACCATGCGGCGGCCGTCGCCGTCGACATCATGCAGCGGAAGCATCACTCCCACCCTTATGGCACGCTTGCGCACATCGGTCTTACTCTGTGAATAGATGTTAGTGTTGAAACCAAACAACACGACTGCCAAAATGACTAAATATCTTAAATAATGTCTCATTTTATCTTTTATTTATAGTTATCGAATGCAAAATTACAAAAAAATGCGTATCTTTGCGCATTAAAGTTGAACTAAAATGAAAATAAAACAAATATTAGCATTTTTGGCGGCTCTTTTGGCGGCCATTCCCGCATTTTCCGACGAATATCCCACCATTTCACCCACTGCCACCTACACCGACTCGTCGGGCAGCCAACATGTAGAGCAGGCCGGGGGTGTCATCTCCGAGCAGGCTCCCCTCACCGTCAGGTTCGACGCCAATCCCCAAAATACCGCCGGACTGGTGGTGAACTACCAGTGGAGCGTGTACCTGGAAGCCGACACCGTGCCCGACATTGTGCGCTACGACGAATGGATGGAACTCACCTTCACCACCGCCGGAACCAAGTCCATCATCCTGAAGGCCACCTTCACCGACTCCAGCGGCCGGCAGACCAGCTTCTCCAGCGAACCCATCCGCATCACCATCAGCGAAAGCAAGCTCGACTTCCCGAATGCCTTCTCGCCCAACGGCGACGGCATCAACGACACCTATAAGGCCAAGGATGGCTATCAGAGCATCGTAGAGTTCCAGGCCACCATCTTCAACCGTTGGGGACAGAAAATCTACTCGTGGGACGACCCCTCGGGCGAATGGGACGGAACGTTCAACGGAAAGCCCGTGAAGGAAGGCACCTACTTCGTCTATGTGAAAGCCAAGGGAGCCGACGGCCACGAATACCATATCCGCCGCGATGTGAACCTGTTGCGGGGCTATTCGGAAAACAGGGCAGCCAACAACCCTTAGTCCGACAGCCAACCCGCCCACAGGCTACATGGATAACAAACGTACTGATATGCAAAAGGAAACAGAAAAGATAAATGTATGGGGGGCACGCGTCCACAACCTGAAGAACGTCGACGTGGAAATCCCCAGAAACTCACTGGCGGTTATTACAGGACTGAGCGGCTCGGGAAAGTCATCACTTGCCTTCGACACCATTTTCGCCGAGGGCCAGCGCCGCTACATAGAAACCTTCTCGGCCTATGCCCGCAACTTCCTGGGAGGCATGGAGCGCCCCGATGTTGACAAGATTACCGGATTGTCGCCCGTCATCAGCATCGAGCAGAAAACCACCAACAAGAATCCCCGCTCAACCGTAGGTACCACCACCGAAGTCTACGACTATCTCCGACTGCTCTTTGCCCGTGCCGGAAAGGCCTACAGCTACATGACGGGCGAGCTGATGGTGAAATATACCGAAGAGAAGGTGGTAGAGATGATCAACCACGACTACCAGGGAAAACGCATCTTCATCCTTGCCCCGCTGGTCAGGAACCGAAAGGGCCACTATCGCGAACTCTTCGAAAGCATGCGCCGCAAGGGATACCTCTATATTCGTGTCGACGGAGAGGTGGAGGAAATACAGCGCGGAATGAAGGTCGACCGCTACAAGAACCACAACATCGAGGTGGTGATAGACAAGATGGCCGTCACCGACAGCGACGAGGAACGGCTCCGAAAGAGTGTTGCCACCGCCATGAAGCAGGGCGACGGGCTGCTGATGGTGCTCGACAAGGAAACCGGCATTGCCAAATACTACTCCAAGCGACTGATGTGCCCCACAAGCGGCATCTCGTATGGCGACTCTGCCCCCAACAAGTTCTCGTTTAATTCGCCCGAAGGGGCCTGCCCCACCTGCAAGGGCCTTGGCTATATCAACCAGATCGACATCGACAAGGTCATCCCCAACCGTTCGCTCTCCATCCACGAGGGCGGCATTGCACCGCTCGGCCACTACAAGAACCAGATGGTGTTCTGGCAGATAGAGGCCATCCTGAAGAAACACGACCTCACCATAAAGACGCCCATCGACCAGATTCCCCAGGATGCACTCTACGAAGTGCTCTACGGAACGCTCGAGAACGTCAAGATTCCCAAAGAGGTCATCCACACCACCAGCGACTATTTCGTCAGCTTCGACGGCGTGATAAAGTATCTGCAGAGCGTGATGGACAACGACGACTCGGCCAACGGACAGAAATGGGCCGACCAGTTCCTGGCCGAATGTACCTGTCCCGACTGCAAGGGCCAGCGGCTCAACCGCGAGTCGCTGTCATACAAAATCTGGGACAAGAACATCAGCGACCTCACCCAGATGGACCTCACCGAACTCAGGACCTGGTGTACCGAAGTGGAACAGCACATGGACCCCCAGCAGCAGAAAATAGCCGCCGAGATACTGAAGGAGATTCGCACACGCATCGATTTCATGCTCGAAGTGGGACTCGACTACCTGGCGCTCGACCGTCAGAGTGCTACCCTCTCGGGCGGTGAAAGCCAGCGAATCCGTCTGGCCACACAGATAGGCTCACAGCTGGTCAACGTTCTCTACATTCTCGACGAACCCAGCATCGGACTGCATCAGCGCGACAACGAACGGCTGATAACATCCCTGAAGGAACTGCGCGACATAGGCAACACGGTAATCGTGGTGGAACACGACGAAGACATGATGCGCTCGGCCGACTACATCGTTGACATCGGACCCAAGGCCGGGCGAAAGGGCGGACAGGTGGTGTTCCAGGGCACACCCTCCGACATGCTCAGGCAGCACACCTTGACGGCCCAGTACCTGAACGGAGAACTGAAGATTGAGCTGCCCAAAGAGCGCCGTAAGGGCAATGGCAAGTCGATTGTCATTCATGGTGCCCGCGGTAACAACCTGAAAAACATCGACGTGGAGTTCCCCTTGGGCAAGCTGATTGTGGTGACGGGAGTCAGCGGCAGCGGCAAGTCAACACTTGTCAACGAGACCCTGCAGCCCATCCTCTCGCAGCATTTCTACCGTTCGCTGAAAAAGCCCATGCCCTACGATTCGGTGGAAGGCATAGATAATATAGATAAGGTGGTGAATGTGGACCAGACCCCCATCGGCCGCACTCCCCGCTCCAACCCGTCCACCTATACCGGCGTATTCTCCGACATCCGCTCGCTGTTCGTCAACCTTCCCGAGGCCAAAATCCGTGGCTACAAGCCAGGCCGCTTCTCGTTCAATGTGAAGGGCGGTCGGTGCGAAGTCTGTGGCGGCAATGGCTACAAAAGCATCGAGATGAATTTCCTGCCCGACGTGATGGTTCCCTGCGAGGTCTGTCACGGCAAGCGTTACAACCGCGAGACGCTCGAGGTGCGCTACAAGGGAAAGTCCATTGCCGACGTGCTCGACATGACCATCAACCAGGCCGTGGAATTCTTTGAAAATGTGCCAGATATACTGCGCAAGATAAAGACCATTCAGGACGTGGGCCTCGGCTATATCAAGCTGGGACAGCCATCCACCACCCTCTCGGGCGGAGAGAGCCAGCGAGTGAAGCTGGCCACCGAACTCTCGAAGCGCGACACCGGAAAGACCCTCTACATTCTCGACGAGCCCACCACCGGTCTGCATTTCGAAGACATCCGCATCCTGATCGACGTACTCCAGAAGCTGGTCGACCGCGGCAACACCGTCATCATCATCGAGCACAACCTCGACGTGATAAAACTGGCCGACTGGATTATCGACATGGGCCCCGAAGGAGGCCGCAAGGGCGGCATCGTGCTTTCCACAGGCACCCCCGAACAAGTGGCCGAAAGTGACCTGGGCTACACCCCAAGATTCCTGAAACCTAAGCTGAAGCAAGACTAATCTTCCCCAGCCCCTACAAAGAGAGGAAGAAGCCCGCAAGCCTCTTCCTCTCCTTGTATACACACTCTTGTCCACAAGTCACTTCGACACTTCGACACTTTCTCAGGTCAGTTCCTGCTTCAGTTTCTTGTACTCGCCACGCCGGGTGCGCTCTATGTATTTGTCCTCAACAAAGCGCGAGAGTGACTTCTGGGCAGAATTGCTCGTCTCGTAGCCAAAAGTCTTGGCAAACACCTCTGTGGTGAACTCCTCAGGCAGCTTTCTGTAACACTCTTCGTAGCGTGAGGTGCGCCGGCGCTCTATGGCTGGGTCGTTCACCTGGTCCTCGAAGTACTTGCTGGCATAGCCCCCGAAATAGAAATGCTGGCAGGCATACTGAATGTCGAGTACGAGTGAGCAAAGCCTGCGGTCAATGTCGTCAATCTCGTAGGTTCCCGTCTTTTCGCGTTCGTCCCAGTGGCGCATGTCGATAAAAGGAGCCGCAATGTTGATGCCATAGTAGGGAATACGCTTGATGAGCATTTCGTCGGCACGGTCATGGTTGAATCCTGCCATCTCCATACGATGGTCGCACCATTTCCAAACATGCTCCACCAGTGGCCACAAAGGCAGTTCACCCTGTCGCTGATCCAGCCGGTAAGCCCATTGGCGCAGCGTGTCATCAGCCGTGCAGTCTTCCTGCGTGACCTTTCTCAGGGGAATCATCTTGAAGTCAGAGGGAGGTGCGGGAATCACAGCCAGACGCGTGGCCAGCCCCGAACCGAAATTGCCTTCTGTCACCTTCTTGCGAAGAGCCAGCAGGGTGCCGGTATAAATGTAGTTCCAAAACACATTGAACGAACCGTTCACGGCATCCAGATTGGCATAGCTCTGCGAATCCTCCTCGTTGTGAAACTGCTTCAGTTCCAGCACGTCGCGGTTTATCCATCCACCCTGCTTCGAGAGACTGATGGTATTGTCTAGTTCCGCATCGAAGGTTATCAGATGCAAATGCCACGGTTCGCCATTCATTTCCTCCTTGGCATTGAGCATGTGGCGGATGAAGTCGGAATTACTCGTGCGCGGGCCATTGATGCGCACCACTACTTCCGGCCGGCTCAGTCCTGCCTCTTTCTGCTCCTTGGTGCTGGTGGCACGGCTCTTCACGTCTTTCTTATAGCGGTTTTCCGCTTCGATACCCAGTTTGTCGGCCTCCTTTATAGGCGAGCAGAGCAGGTTATAGAGCCGTTTGGCAAATCGCTTGCCGGCGCCCGGGTCGCCAATCACCAGCACCGCATAGTTCAGCCGACACAGCTCCGTAGGGTCATCATAGAAATGATACCACGTGCGTGTCATCAGGGTGCCCAGAAAGGCTGCGGCAGAGAACAGTACGGCAGGCCACATCTCACGGCGTACACCGTGGCAGACTTCCCTCAGGCAGGGGAAACTGTCCATCAGCGCCTCTATTTCGTCGGCCCAGCGGTTGATGGGGAGTACCGATGTGGGTGACACCAATTCCAGTTCAGGGGTGAGCGCAATGCCCAGCGAGAGCAAGGCCTCCTTGAGTTTGGCCGAGACACCAGCCGAGGAAGGATGCTCACAGATGTAGCGCATGTGGCGCTCCACGTCCTCGCCACGCTCACTGACAATCTCCTTCACAAAGCCCAGCTGGCTCATCAGAGCCGTCAGCGACGGCGCATCATTATCCACGATGGAAGCCAGCATACGGCCCATCTTCATCATCATTGCATGACGGTCGCCGGGAAGCGGACTGCCCATCAGTTCCACCAGTTTCAGGGCAATGTTGATAAGCGGCACGCCGTGATATTCCGTCAGCAGTTTATGTGCTTCCTGCTCCTGTCCACAAGACACTTCGGCACTTGCCGGCGACTTCGTAGCCGATGCCACGCCATCAGGTTTCCGCACCGTGCGACTGGCCTCGTAGTCCTGCCACTTTTGCTGTGTGGGGCCGCTGCCTCCCTTGCGGTACATCTCACCATAACGGGCCTCATAGTCGGGGTTCTGATAGTTCATCAGCCCGTCCCAGTCAACGTAGACAATATCCTCAGCCTTGGGCGTGAAATGCGTGTGGTCGGCATTCTTGCACGAGGCATCGGCATACTTCAGCACGCCCAGCTGCTCTGCCATCTCATAGGCGTTATCCTGAAGGTTGCCCCACTCCATACGGGCCTTGAACACCACCTTGACGCCTTCACCGCCAGGCGTTATGAATATCCACACGATGCCCATAGCGGCAAAGTCGAAAGTAGCCTTCCATTGTGCGGCCACCTCTGCTGCATTCGGCAGATGGTCCAGGTCGAGTGTCACCAGTCCTGTAAGATGAGCCTGTTCTTGCAGACGCCAGATTCCCCTTTTCCCCCATCTGTTCAGGCCTTCAGTAAACACGGCCTGTGGAATCACGGCCGGGAGCGACTGCTTAAGGGAGGCCACAAAGAGTGTGACCCGCTTGCCGTCGTCGGCAGGAATGCGCTTATGCTTTCTGCGCAAATCCTTTTTCTGTTCGCGCGACAACCATTTCTGATAGTCCGCGCTACTGATAATCTCCTGCACCAGGGCTTTCATCAGCTGCTCCTGTTCTGCGGCAGCCTTCAGTCGGGCTTTCCACGTGCGGTAACTGTCTACGAGCGTGGAGTTCTTCTTGCAGATTTGCAGCAGTTCCTCCGCATCAATCTGCCTCACCATCGCATCAAGCGAATGCTGAAACGAAATCTTACTGTCCATTTACTTTATCCTTTTTTATTGATTTAATAACCTTAACAAAAACCTCCGATGCCGGCAGACGGCGCACCAGCAGCTGTGCCTGGCGCAACAGCTCACTCTGCCAGTTTTGGCTTGCGGCCAAGTCTATCTCGCCCGTATAAATCAGCTTTTGCTGACTTTGGTTCATCCAACACTGCAGCCCCCCTTCGTTCACCACCCGCTGGCGTTCGGGAAGTTTCCGCTTGGCATTAGGCTTCAGGTCCTTTGTCAGTCGGTCGAACTGCTCCGAGAGTTGCTCGTAAGCATCAGGTGCATTCAGCAGACATTGCAGATTCAGCACCTGCTTCGGCTCCTTGCCAGTAGTTTCGTAACGCTGCCCGCCACCCTGGCATTTACGCACATTCTGGTGTGTGGGCTCACCTTCGTTGTAAGCCCTGAACTTAATCTCGTCTCCGTTAGGAGCAATCTCAACAACTCCTCTACGCTTGACGGGATTGTTTTTTTCTTTTTCCTTCATTTTCTTTTCCTATTATTTATAGAAAATACACAGCGCTGCCGGTGCTTTCAGGCTACACCAGGCCTTTGGATTTCATCATCCCTGGCATACAACAAAAATGCACATGGGAAGAACTAATCTCCATGTGCAAAGATACTTCAAAATAATAGAGCAATATGGGATTGATGCGTTTTCCAGCGCATACAGGGGGGTACAGGGGGGAGAGCATACCACCCCCCAGGGGGGAAAGGGCTATTTAAGGAAAGAGTTCAGTCTGAAATCTTCTTCCAGAGTGGCCACACATAATCGTTTAAGCGCATTGAAGCCTGCCAAGGATTGGTCCTTCTTGAAGTCATAGTCCACCCCATAAGACGTACTATGGAGCCATCTCAGATAATCGAAATTTCCGGATTTGAAGTATCCGTTGCGATAGGTTCCTATAGCATCGGCACTACATTTCACTTTGGCATTTGGAAACCATGTTCTCATCTGGGACTCGAATGCCTGGTTTTCTATTTTCGAAACAGAAAGAAGTTCCTTATGATGCTCCAGGAACAATAACAAGGCAAGATACTGGTAGGGATATTCTAAACGCCACAGGAACTCTCTGTCTATCCACTGCCATAGTTTCCTTAGGTCGAGTTCCATACCATTGACCATATTTGCAAATATATAATTGACCAGCACAGGTGGCATATCGCCACTGGTATGCTCATCATCTTCGCTCATAGAGGTTTCAGGGAAATCCCATTCTTTTTCTATTTGCGTAATTGCTCTCCAGATATCAGGAGTGTTGTCTCTTAAAAGAGCACGGTAAAGTGGTCTTGCCCAATAGGCGACGCTGCCTTTGCAATCAGCGTTTCTCATATTGCGCAATAATTCAGCCACCGTATAGGTGTCTTTACCAAACTTTATCTCGGTCTGAAGGGTCACAGCTTAGCCGTACTTTTTATTCAGTTTTTCTATCAGGCCTGGATAATCACAACCTGAGTAGCCTATCCAAGAAAATTCAATCTCAAGTGAACTACTTTCTGATGCTCGAAGATAATCGTTCACTTGAAAGCATATTTCATCGTACATTTTTTCAGGTTCACCTATCCGAACACCTATTTGAAGACCTTCAAGATTGAAGTTACCTCCCAAAAGCCATGTTTCGTCTGGGTCTGTTAGTTTTGTTAGCATTAAGCCCACACTTCCCTTCTTCTTGCTATGCGCAAAGAACCCCTTTATATCTACACCAAGATTACTTAATCCGCGCACAAAACTCGTCAGTTCAAATTCATAATGATGTGTAAGAGAATCGGTCCGAGCCAAACCAACAAATTCATCAAGACTTTCTATTGTATCTCCCGTAAAACAGACAAAGCCTGTATTCCTTACATCCACATCCCACACTACATTCTCTGTCCACATGTCGGGGCGTGAAAGCGCAGGAAGAAACTTCTTATTTTCTTTGTTGACAAAACTCACTACAGGCTTGCTAATAGTTTTAAGCCCTTCTATACGAGTGGTCAAATGTAATCTACCATAAGAAGTAGATAATAGTGTTCCAGTCTGCATAGCCACCTTACCCCGATGATATATAACAGGATAAGGAGACTGCAATGGGACATAATTTTCGCATAAAGTTTGAGATGTATTGTCTATCATATTTTTATAGTTTATCTTTTGTTAATTCTTGATACATCTTAAAGAGTTCGGCAACGCAGCGGCTCTCGGTAAAGTCGTTCTTTATGGGGAAACCGTAGGCCTCCATCACGGCGCGGTCGTTCTGCTGATGGGCACGGCGCAGCTCCACGGGCATAGTCAGTTCGTCGTAGAGGTCGGCCAGCGAGGAGTCGGGGTAAATGGCACGGGCATCCAGAATCTGCTGTGCCGTCTGCTCTATCTTTGCCCGCTGCTCATCCGTTGGTGTAGGCCATGGGAAGTTGTTGTAGACAACATCCTTCGAATAGCGGTAGTCGCTCTTTATCCTTCCGCAAACAGCTCTCATCCATGCCATGTGTACATTACTTTCTAGTATGCCGAAATGATAGAGAGTGGCATCAGGAATGATTTGTACAGCATCACTTGTAAGAATGTCTGGTGAAAGGAATCCCATAGGGATGTATCGACGGTTTTCAGATGAATGCCTGGGTATCAAAATGTAGGTTGTATTGGGCATATTCTCAACATGAAAATGCGTGGGATTATCTGCAAGTTTACGTGTTCCCGCACTTGGGCTGGATAAACGATAATCACGAACAGCCTTAATCCTTTCCATACAATGAGGCATTTTGTGAAGTTCTGATGGAGAACATTCTCCTAACCACAAACAAAAACGTGGTTTCTGATGTAGAAATTCGGTAGCACCAAGAAAAGGTCGAAAATAAGATTTAGACAAAGGCTCTGCTTTGATAAACTCATCCCGTTCAATTTCGTTGAAAAGGTAATGGCCTCCGTCAATAGGTTTGTTGCCAATTCCAATTTCAGGCACATCAGCAAGCGGATGTTGGCGACTTCCTATGAATACATCAGGCGCATCCATTAGATAGCCGTTGATATGAGAGACTTTCGTCACCTTATCTTTATCAAATAGCAGGTGTTCTTCAGTCTTAAAATCGTCTTCGCTGAAACCAACAATTATGCAATGCACATGTGCTTTAAGCGATGCCTCGCTGTCCCATCGAAATGTACGATAGGCGAAATCAATTCGTAATCCATCTTCCATGAGGGGCTGCCAAAGATTTGCTACCTGTTCGCCTTGGCTGATACTATTGGTGGACACAAGGGCTGCATGGACGCTCGTTCCCTTTATCATTTGCCATGCTTTCTTGTACCAGCAGCAAACGTAGTCCATGTTACCCACGTTCTTATATTTTTCTCCAAAGATGTGGATTACGTCTTGCTTTTGCTGGGCATCCATCAACCGAGCACCCACAAACGGCGGATTACCCATGATATAGTCTAACTGCTCTTTGGGCACTACGTCGTTCCAGTCTATGCGGAGGGCATTGGCTTCGTGTATGTTGGCATAGTTGCGCAGGGGCAGGAACTCCAGGTCTTTGTGGATGATTTTCTCGGTTTCGTGCATCATCTGCGCCTCCGAAATCCACAGGGCAGTCTTGGCCACCACCACGGCGAAGTCGTTGATTTCTATGCCGTAGAACTGCCGGATGTTCACACGGATGGGGTCGGCTATGAAGTCGCCAAGCATAGTCTGTCCGTAAGTCTCTTCCATGATGGCACGGTTCTCCAGTCGGCGCAACGAGAGGTAGGTCTCGGTGAGGAAATTGCCAGAACCGCAGGCGGGGTCGAGGAAGGTGAGCGATGCCAGCCGCTCCTGATAGGCCTCCAAGCGTTTCTTGCGCTGGCGGGGCACTTTCTCCTCATCCAGTATGGTGTCCAGCTCGGTGCGCAGTTCGTCAAGAAACAGCGGGTCTATCACCTTGTGGATGTTCTCCACCGATGTGTAGTGCATGCCCCCTGAGCGGCGCGTGTCGGGATTCAGCGTGCTCTCGAACACGGCTCCGAAGATGGTGGGCGATATTTCGCTCCAGTCGAAGTCGAGTGAGGCATTCTGCAGCAGTATGTGGCGTATCTCATCGGTGAAACGGGGTATCTCGATGTTCTCTTCTTCGAACAGTCCGCCGCTGACGTAGGGGAACACGGCCAGTGATTCCATCAGGTAAGGGTCGCGCTCCTCCAGCGGCGTGTTCAGCACCTTGAACAGTCGGATGAGTGCCGCACGAGTGTTCTCGGCGTCGTATTTCACCAGGTAGTCGTGGAACATGTCGCGACGGCCAAACACGCCCGAGTCTTCGCAATAGAGGCAGAACACCAGCCGCACGCACAGTATGTTCAGGCTCTTCAGCGAATCGGCGTTCGTGGGGTCAATGTATTGCTCCAGCAGTTTCTCGTATATCTTGCCCACCATCTCGCCGGCCTTCATCGATACCTCCATCTCCTTCGATAGGTGCTCGCTCTTCACGTCGACGAGGAACTGCAGGCGGTAGTATTCCTTGCCCAGGTTCTCCAAAAGTATATGCTCAGGCTCGCCGTTGGGCTGCTCCATGTCGTAGACCAGGAACTCCTTGAAGTTGCACGTCACAATCCAGCGCGGATGCTCGGAGAGCGGCATGTTGGCCACATAGCGCTTGGCCTGCTGGAATGGATTCAGCACTGTCCCGTCGCTCTGCACAATGCCTTTGCGCAGGTCCTTGTCGAGCGACTTCTGCTCAATCAGCACACGGGTCGAAGGGATGTGGCCGTCTATGAAGTTGGTCTTGTCCACCTTCACCTGTTCCTCATATTTTATGAAGGTACTGGGATTCTCAATACCAAAAACCTCAGTGAGCAACTCCGTCCAATAGAGTTGCGAGTCGCCCTTCTCATAGCCGCGTCCTTGCCATCGCTGGGCAAAGGCTTCGGCTGCCATAGCCTGCTGTTTCTCAGTTTTCATACGTCGGCATTTTTATTTTGCTTCAAAGGTACTCATTTTTAGTGAAACATCCAAAGGAAAGTGTTAAAAAGTGGTCAAGTGTCGAAGTGTCTTGTGGACAGGAGTAGTGGTGCGAGGTGAATGTAAGGGAAGGTAATAAGTATCCGTAAGAATTTATATATATTATAATATATATAAATTTATATAATATATTATATATAATATAATTATATTACAATAATTACCTTGTGCCTGCTAAATGTCTCATTGCATGACTACTCTTGTCCACAAGACACTTCGACACTTGGACACTTCGGCAGCCGTTAAGGTTCGCCCAGATAGAAAGAAAAAAGACTTCGTTTGCAGTGCAAACAGACTATAATTGAACAGCAAATAGACTATGATTCATGGCTAATTAATGGGCGGAAAGAATCCTTCCGTTGGGCGGAAGGATTGCTTCTGATGGGCGGAAGGATTGCTTGTATTCTATTTGGCCATTTTGAAGGCTACGTGCTTGTCGTAAAGAGTGACGTAGAGGGTATTATTTTCACCGATAGCGAACCATTCGGCAGCGGTGGGAATCCAATACTCACGAGTCTTGACGCCCGTGTAGCGGTTCAGCACATAGATATAGTCGGTAATGCCGGAGCCTCCCAGACCGCAGATGATGGAATTGTCTACAATCAGGAAATTGCTGGAATTCACGGTGCGCGGCTTGCTTATCCAGAGCGTCTTGTCGGTCTTGGTATCCACGGCCACGAGATAGTTGCCCTGGGCGTTCTTGTCGGGTGCGGTAATGGTGCTCTCTGAGAAATAGAGTACGCCGTCTTTCACCACGGCCCAGTCCACACTCTGGAAGAGGCTGTCCTTGGGCGTGATGGTAAGGTTGCGGGTGTTATATACTTTCTTCACTTCCTTCGAAGGGTCGAGAAGCATGATGAGATGCGGGTCGCGACCACGACATGAGAGTTCCCGTTCGGTTTTGCCCCAGGGGAATTTTTCGTCCTTAGGTGTGCGGCCATAGATAGCCACGGGGTAGTCGCCGTCGGTGAACACATCGTTCAACGCCCATTTTCCATCATAGACTGCTGGCACGCCCTCGGGAATCTTGAAGTCGGCATCGTCCCAGCCGAGTGTGGGATGGCCGATGATATTACCGAGTTTGAGCGAAGGAAAGGCCAGCGTAGTGTAGTCGTCGAGGGGTTTCGAGAACTTGGTGCGCACCAGTTGCAGGGTACGACTTTTGCCGACGGGCGCCTTGGCAAGTGTCTTTCCATTGAAACTGGGAACTTCAACCAATGCGATTTCCGTCTGGAAGTCCTGAGCGCCTGCCATGAGCGGCAGAAGCAGGAATGACAAAATGAATAGTTTTTTCATATGGAGTGGGGTTTAAGGTTTTTTCTTTTTGGCGTTATGACGTTATGGCGTTATGACGAGACAGCGCAATTCTTCACTTAATTACTTTGAAGCGGGCGAATTTCAGCAGTAGCTGTTTGGTGCCTGAGTTGCTGAACTCCACGGTGGCCTTCTGGTTCTCGCCGGTGCCTTCCAGTTTGATGACGGTGCCGATGCCGAAACGCTCGTGCTCTATCTTGTCGCCTTCGGTCACATGGGGAATAGCCGATGGCGTGCTGCCAGATGATGGTCTTGGCGCAGTTGGGCGAACCCTTTTGAGGGTGCCTTTCTCGATAAGGCTTCTGAATTCTGGTGAGAATGGGTCGCGGGGCGGTTCTTCCTTATGACCGACGATTCTTGTCTTGGGGTCGGCCTTGAACTGCGTTGCCACAGGGTTGGAATTCTGCCAGCGCTGGCTCCCGCCATATCCTTTATTTTTTCCAGCCTTTTCGGTTGATGGAGAACCGATTGTTATCAGCGAATCGTCGATGTCGCGCAGGAAACGGCTGGGCGAGCCGAATTCCATCCGTCCATAGCGCCAGCGACTCTTGGCATAGGTCAGATAGCAATGTTTCTCGGCGCGCGTGATAGCCACGTAAAGCAGCCGGCGCTCTTCTTCGAGTTCACGAAGCGAATTGGTGCTGAGCGGCGAGGGGAAGATGTTCTCCTCGAGTCCCACTACGAAGACCGTCGGGAATTCAAGTCCCTTGGCTGAGTGGACTGTCATGAGCGACACCTTGCGCGTCTCTTTGTCGTTGCCGTCGCTATCGAGGTCGGTCATCAGCGAAACCTCCTGCAAATAGTCGCGGAGCGAAGTCTCGTTTTCGCGTCCTTCCTCGCGGCGGATTTCCACAAAGTCCTGCAATCCCGCCAGGAACTCCTCTAGGTTCTCTTGTCTGGAAACCGATTCAGGTTCCGTGTCGCTATAGAGGTCCTTATAGATGCCGCTCTCCTTGATGATGTCGGTACCAAGCTGATAGGCATCCGTCTCGTCAAAACGGGTGATAAACCCTTCGATGAGTTCGCGGAAGGCAGTCAGTTTGGAGAGCGTTCCTTTGTTGACGTTCAGGCTGAACAACTGGGGATTGCACATGACCGCCCACAAACTGACGCCATGGGCGGTGGCCGTTGCGGCAATCTTGCCGGCCGTTGTGTCGCCGATTCCCCTTGCCGGATAGTTGATGATGCGCTTGAACGCCTCTTCGTCGTCGGGATTCACCACCAGGCGGAAGTAGGCAATCACGTCTTTTATCTCCTTGCGCTGATAGAAGCTCAGACCACCATAGACGCGGTAGGGGATGTTCATCTTCAGCATTTCGTCCTCGAAGGCGCGGCTCTGCGCATTCGTCCGGTAGAGGATTGCAAAGTCATTATATCTGCATCCTTCCTTCTGGATGAGTCGCTTGATTTCGTTGCATACGATGGATGCTTCCTCGCGGTCGCTGTAGGCATCCTTCAGTATGATGCGCTCGCCCTTGTCGTTGCGGCTATAGACGTCCTTGGGTATCTGGCGTTCGTTCTTTTTTATCAGACTATTGGCGGCCTGTACGATGAGCTGGGTGCTCCGGTAGTTTTGCTCCAGTTTGAAAAGCTTTGTCCCCATGAACATCTTCTGGAAGTCGAGTATGTTGTCGATGTTGGCTCCCCGGAAGGCATAGATGCTCTGGGCATCGTCGCCCACCACGCAGACGTGCTGGTGCTCTTTCGTCAGCTGGAAGACAATCAGTTGCTGAACGGAGTTGGTGTCCTGGTACTCATCCACCAGGACGAACTTGAAACGCTCGGCATATTTCTTGCGGATATCTTCGTGTTCACGGAAAAGCTGGTAGGTCAGCGTGAGCAGGTCATCGAAATCCATCGCATTGGCCTGCTTGCAACGCGACTGATAGATGCCGAAGATTTGCGAGATGGCCGGCATCTTCTGACTGATATCGCGCTCTATGAGTTCACGGTGTTTGCCATAGTCGTCGGCAAGAATCAGATGGTTCTTGGCCATCGAGATGCGGTTGTGAACCGTGGCTGGTTTGTATACCTTGTCGTCAAGTTTCAGTTCCTTGATAATGCTTTTCACGAGCGAGCGGGCATCTGCCTCATCGTAGATAGTGAAGTTGCTGGTATATCCCAGCTTTTCTGCTTCGACGCGCAGGATTCGTGAAAAGATGCTGTGGAAGGTTCCCATGTAAAGATGGTGCGCATTGTCCTCGCCGACCAGCCGGCCGATGCGCTCTTTCATCTCGCGAGCCGCCTTGTTGGTGAAAGTCAGCGCCAGGATGTTCCACGGTTTCATTCCCTGTTCCAGTAAATAAGCTATCTTGTAGGTAAGCACACGCGTCTTACCAGAACCGGCACCGGCAATCACCAATGACGGTCCTTCGCAATATTCCACAGCAAGTCGCTGCGATTCGTTCAGTTCTTCCAGTAGGTTCATCCTAGATTTTTAATTCTGTTTTTAATTCTCCCTGCGGGGTGGGGGCTCTACTTTTTCTTCTTGTAGATTCCTCCGTCGACGGTACTCGGGTCGACGTCTTGTCCTTCCTGCGGAAACAAGGGGATGAATCTCATTTCTTTCATTATTCTAACTTTGCGCTTCACCATGTATTCCGAAGGATTCTTCGACGAGAACTTGCGGGGATTGGGCAGGGTGGCGGCTATCAGCGCACAGTTGGCACGTGTCAGTTCGGATGCATGGGTGCCGAAATGCTCTTTGGCCACGGCTTCCACGCCATAGATGCCATCGCCCATTTCGATGCTGTTCAGGTAGACTTCCATAATGCGCTGCTTGCTCCACACGAACTCAATGAGCACGGTGAAATACGTTTCGAGTCCCTTGCGTAGCCACGAACGTCCGGGCCACAGGAATACATTCTTGGCCGTCTGCTGGCTAATGGTGCTGCCGCCCTTGATGCGCTTGCCGTCGAGATTGTTCATGGCTGCCTTTTCGATGGCTTCCACATCGAATCCGTGATGCTTCAGGAAGCGTGCGTCTTCGCTGGCCATCACGGCAACCGGCATGGAGGGCGAAATCTTTTCAAGGCTCACCCACGAATGTTTCAGTTTCAGTTCCTTGCCTTCCTGATGTTGCTCGGCAAGGCGTATGAACATGAGTGGCGTGAAAAAAACGGGGATGAAGCGAAGGGCAACAACAGCAAGGATGGTGGAGCCAAAAAAGACTACCACCATCCATTTAATGATTTTCTTAATGATCTTCAATTGTCTGTGAGTTTATGAGTTTATGAGTCAGTAAGTCTTAACTTCTCAATATCTCATTAGCTCATATTAATTGAGCTGGCCGTTGTTGGCCTTCTCAATCATCTTCTCGCTGGCATAGAGATAAACCTCCACACGGCGGTTGGCCTGCTGGCCTGCCTTCGTTGAGTTGTCGGCAACAGGATTCTGCTCGCCGAAACCGGTTACGTTCTTGAACTGGCTGTAGCTGACACCCTGGCTGGTGAGGTAGTTCTTCACACTTTCAGCACGCTGCTGGCTGAGGTTGATGTTCTTCTGTGCACTCTGCTCAGCGGTAGAGTTCTTCCATCCCTGGTTGTCGGTGTAGCCTTGTACATCTACGGCCAGGTCGGCATCATTCTTCAGAAGTGTGGCAAAGTCGTTCAGGTCGGCCTTTGATTTGTTGGCAAGTGTTGCAGAACTGGTAGCAAAGAGCAGACCGCTGTCGAATGTCACCTTAACGGCCTTCAGACCATTGGCGTCGGTAATTTCCTCCACCTTGGCATTCTCCAGCTCGGCAGCTGCCTTAGCCTTCACATTATCCATATGCTTACCGATGAGGGCACCCGTACCGGCACCAACGGCTCCGCCGATGGCAGCACCGATGGCTGCTCCCTTAGCATCCTTACCGATGACAGCGCCTAATACGCCGCCGAGAACTGCACCACCGCCAGCACCGAGAAGTGAACCTGTACCTGTGTTTGTACTACAACTTACCAGCATGGCAAGACTTAAACTGATTGCTAATGATTTAAGATTCTTCATATTCTATAATAATTGGTGAGTAAATAAATTTTTGACAAAGGTAGTGCAAATAACCTTATTCTCCAAATTTTTTGATAAAAATTCACGGTTAATGTCAAAACAAAACGCCAATCATGTCATAGGATTGCAGATTTTTTTGTAATTTTGCGCCCAAAATCTGAATAATCATAAAGTACAAGACAAAATGGCAAAAGAACTTAAAGATCTCACAAAGCGGGCTGACAACTACAGCCAGTGGTATAATGACCTTGTCGTGAAAGCCGACCTGGCCGAGCAGTCGGCCGTGCGCGGTTGCATGGTCATCAAGCCTTACGGCTATGCCATCTGGGAGAAAATGCAGCACCAGCTTGATACAATGTTCAAGGAGACGGGTGCGCAGAATGCCTATTTCCCCCTGCTCATCCCCAAGAGTTTCCTTTCACGCGAAGCTGAGCACGTAGAAGGCTTCGCCAAGGAATGCGCTGTGGTGACTCATTATCGCCTGCGTGCCAAGGAAGACAAGAGCGGTGTAGAGGTTGACCCCGCTGCCAAACTCGAGGAAGAACTCATTATCCGTCCTACCTCAGAGACCATCATTTGGAACACCTACAAGAACTGGATTCAGTCGTGGCGCGACCTGCCCCTGATGTGTAACCAGTGGTGTAACGTGATGCGCTGGGAGATGCGCACGCGTCCTTTCCTCCGTACCAGCGAATTCCTCTGGCAGGAAGGCCACACGGCCCACGCCACCCGCGAAGAGGCCGAAGAGGAAGCACAGAAGATGCTGAAGGTATATGCAAAGTTCGCAGAGGAATGGATGGCCGTTCCCGTGGTTCAGGGCGTGAAGAGTGAGACCGAGCGTTTTGCCGGCGCACTCGACACCTACACCATCGAGGCTATGATGCAGGACGGTAAGGCGCTGCAGAGTGGTACGTCGCATTTCCTCGGACAGAATTTTGCCAAGGCATTCGATGTTACTTTCCTGAACAAGGACAACAAGGCAGAATATGTGTGGGCAACCTCATGGGGCGTTTCCACTCGTCTCATCGGTGCGCTCATCATGACGCATAGCGATGACAACGGTCTGGTATTGCCTCCGCGTTTGGCTCCTATCCAGGTGGTCATCATTCCGATTGCTAACAAGGCCGACCAGCTGGCAGCCGTCAGCGAGAAGGTGCAGCCCATCATCGATGCCCTGCGTGCTAAGGGTATCTCCGTTAAATACGACGATGCCGACAACAAGCGCCCGGGATTCAAGTTCGCCGACTATGAGCTGAAGGGCGTTCCCGTACGCCTTGTGCTCGGAGCCCGCGATTTGGAGAACGGTACCATTGAGGTGATGCGCCGCGACACCCTGGAGAAGGAGTCACGTCCTATCGAGGGAATCGTGGAATATGTGGAGCAGTTGCTGGTTGACATTCAGAACAATATCTTCGAGAAGGCCCGTTCGGCCCGAGATGCCCGTATCTACGAGTGCGAGGATTACGAGGAGTTCAAAGAGAAAGTGAAGGACGGCGGCTTCTTCCTCTGCCATTGGGACGGCACAGCCGAGACCGAGGCTCGCATCAAGGAAGAGACTCAGGCCACCATCCGTTGCGTGCCCTTCGGCGTAGAGCAGACTCCCGGCGTTGACATGGTCACCGGCAAACCTGCCAAGTATCGCGTCATTATCGCTCGCAGCTATTAATTGCTGACAATACAATAAGAAAGCGGCATCTTTAATTCGAATGATGCCGCTTTCTTATTCTTATAAATTAATCAATGTAGTCAACCTTAATCACAATCACGCGTATTTGCTGGTCGGGCAGTTCTGTCTTTACTTTGGCGATATGCCAGTCGGACGGGAAGAAGATAAAGAACTCGTCGGGACGGCTGTCGTAGAACAAAGCCTTGTTTTTGTCGTAGTTGTAGTGAATCACGTCGGGCTTGTACTTGTCTTTGGGTTCGCTCGACATGTGGTCGATGATGCCGAACCGTTCGGTGCCCTTCACTACGTATTGGAAGTCAATGTGATGATAGTGACTCTCGGAGTTGCGCTTTTCCAACGGACCGTTCTCCGAGTCTTCCACGCTTGCCACCAGCGTAGTCCCTTCGATAGGATGCTTTCCCTTGGGAATGGCCAGCAGGTCGGTCACCGAAAGCCAGTGGAAGAGCGCTTTCCATTGTTCGGGATTCTTCTGATATTGCTCGTAGAAGTCGACGGCATTCACACTTTTATGCGGTTTGGCTGCCGTGAATCCGTTGCGCCATTGTCCGCTTCTCATCCAGCGTGAAGCCTGTTTCTGCAACTTCTTGTCGAAGCATGGGCGGGTGTAATAGGTCTGTGCCGTGATGCCCATGGTGAGCATCAGCATCATGATGGTAGTTAATATCTTTCTCATCGGTTCTTGTTTTTCAGATACCAATTATGTGTGAACAGCTGATACATGATTAACGCCAGTGCCACAACGGCAAAGGATACCGTGACGAGTGCGTGGTGGTTCCCATTGAAATAGGCATAGCCTGCAAAAAGACCAGCCGAGATGCCCAGCTCCCATGCCAGGAAATACGTGCTCTGTGAAGTGCCGCGCTGGCAATGGCGACTCAGTTTTATGAAAAACAGCAGGAAACGGGCACCCACGATGCCAATGCCGGTGCCGATGAAAATCGGGGCGATGTAGTTGTGGGCTACTTCCTGATGACTGAGCAGCATCAGCTGCGCGCTGCCGATGAGGAATAGTCCGCTGACGACTTCGCTCTTGAGCTCGGCATTTGCAAAGACGAACTTCTGCGACAGGAGCGCTAACAAGAATCCCGCCATCATCATGCAATAGAACATGGGGTGGAGGGGAAGGCACAGGAGCATTCCCACGGCTGCGGTAATTAGGAAGAGATTAAAGAACAGCCATGTTCCGTGAGCCAGATAGAAACGGTCGGAGGTAAAAAAACGGATGTTGTCTTCGGGTGCCTTGAACGGGAAGTTAACCAGCATGATCAGTACGGCCGCCAGCACACAACAGCCCATCGAGCCAAGAAGAACCATGTCGAAACCTTGCATCGAAGGTTCGCCAAATGATTTCAGCACCAATGCACATACGGGACCCAACGACAGGGCGAAACGCCCGAACCAGTTGGCGCTGTGGTTGGCCTCGGTGCGCTGGAACGACTCGCTGGTGTCGATAATCAGCGTGCTGAGCAGAATCATCTGGGAGAGTCCGAAGAACATGCCGTGGGCAATCCGGACGATTAGCAGCAGTTCATAGGAAATGCTTCCGAAGACCGTGAAATAATAGAGCAGGGCCAGGCAGAGAATCATTGCCCCGATGGCCCACATACACACTTGGTTGCGGCGATAATGCTGCACAAGGAACGAGCAGAAACCGCCAAGCAACAATAGTCCGGCTCCGAACACGCCCATCACTATGCCAGTCTCAAGCGCCGAATAACTTTTCAGCAACCAGACGGGTAGCGTAGGGATAAGCATATAGACAGACATCGTGAGCAGCAAGTTGGCTATTGCCAGATGCCAGAACTCACGATGCCATAGCTTTACGTGTATGGGCGTATTCTGGGTGTACACTTATATTAAATAAGGTGGTTAGGCAGAAATCAGTAGCTTTCCTGTTCGTTGGGGAAATCGTTCGATTTCACGTCGGTAACATACTGCCCGATGGCATTGGTCATCACCTCGTTCAGGTTGGCATAGCGGCGCAGGAAACGGGGCGAGAATCCCTGAGTCTTGCCCAGCATGTCGTCGATGACGAGAATCTGTCCGTCGGTAAAGCCGCCGGCACCGATTCCGATGGTGGGAGCCTTGATAGCCTTCGTCACTTCGGCGGCCAGTTTGGCAGGAACTTTCTCCAGCACTACGGCAAAGCATCCGGTCTCGGAGAGCAAGATGGAGTCGCTGAGCAGTTTCTCTGCCTCGGCTTCCTCCTTGGCGCGAACGGCATAGGTGCCGAACTTGTTGATGCTCTGCGGAGTGAGTCCTAAGTGACCCATCACGGGAATGCCGGCATCGAGAATGCCCTTCACCGTATCGATAATTTCGAGGCCACCCTCAAGCTTCAATGCGTCGCAACCGCTTTCCTTCATGATGCGCACGGCATTCTTCACACCCTCTTTGCGGTCAACCTGATAGGAGCCGAACGGCATGTCGCAAACCACAAGTGCACGCTTAACGGCACGCACCACCGAGCGGGCATGATATATCATCTGGTCGACGGTCATGGGGAGCGTAGTGTGGTTGCCAGCCATCACGTTCGAGGCTGAGTCGCCGATCAGTATGCCGTCGATGCCTGCAGCGTCCACGATGCCTGCTGTCGTGAAATCATAAGATGTGAGCATGGAAATCTTTTCTCCACGCTGTTTCATTTCAATGAAGCGATGCGTCGTAACCTTGCGGGTATCGCTAACTAAATAACCTGCCATAATAATTAATTATTGGTTGAATGATAAATGTCGAATTTTCGGGTGCAAAGTTAATGCTTTTTAACGAGACGAGGCAACAATTCCGCACATTTTTTCATAATCGAAGTCTTTATAGTCGGGAATGACCACGTCTGACAGGGGCGAAATATCCTCGGCAGGATTGGTGGTGGCCAGCCCAACGACGGTCATCTGTGCGCTGCGCCCCGATTTAAGCCCGTTGAAGCTGTCTTCGAACACTACGCATTCGTCGGGCTTCAGGCCAAACCTGGCAGCTGCCTGCAAGTAGCAGTCGGGGGCGGGTTTCGAGGCCGTGAAATCCTCGGATGTAAGAATTTCGTCGAAGAGTGACTTGAATTCCGGGTGCTTCCTGTAAACGGCATTCATCTTGGACTGGTTGCTCGAAGTGACAACGGCCGTCCGTACGCCATGGCTTCTTATTTCCTGTATGAACCGTTCGAAGTCTTCCACGTACACGTAGTCCATGTTGGCCTCGTAGTCGTTCAGTCGTTCTGTTATTGCATCCTGCTCGTCGAGAAGCGGTCCCGAGAACCATTTGTCGTATATTTGCGTCAGCGTCTGACCTTTAATCATGTTCTCAAGTCCCGGAATCTCAGGGTGGTAGTGGCGGCACTGGTTTCCCCAGAAAATCGAATACTGCGGTTCTGTGTCGAACACCACGCCGTCTAAGTCGAATAATGCTGCTTTGTAATTCATGGGTGCAAAGGTACGAATTAGTGAGCACAAAACCAAATAGAACTTGTTCTTATTTGTTTTGCCGAGCGTCAGTGCCTTCTTGAAAGGTACGAATAAGTGAGCCCAGCGATGAAAATATGTTAAAAATGGTTGATGTAGAAGTATTTTCTTCGCGCTTCGTTCTTCATTCTTCATTTTTAGTAGTACCTTTGCACCCGCTTAAAAGCAAGACGGGCAGTCTTGCACGGCCAGCTCCCTTCGAATCCTCCAGGACGGGAACGTAGCAAAGGTAGTTGGTTGTAGCGGCGCGATGTAAGTAGCTGCCCACCCGCCTCTTTAGCTCAGTTGGCCAGAGCACGTGATTTGTAATCTCGGGGTCGTTGGTTCGAATCCGACAAGAGGCTCAAGAAGAAGAGACCGCTCCATTGCGGTCTTTTTTGTTTCCCGTTATTTACCAAGAATTCAACTGAAGTTTATTCGTTTCCCAATTAAAGTCTAATTGGATTTCAATTAAAGTCTGAATGACTTCCAATTAAAGTCTAATTGGAGTTCAATTAAAGTCTGGATGAAACTCAATTAAAGTCTGATTGCCTTTCGTTATTTAGTCCAAATCAACGACGGTGATGCCAGCTCCGCCAAACTGTACGTGCTCATCGCGGAAACCTGAAACGTTGGGGACCGTAGCGAGATAGTCGCGAATCAGCGTGCGAAGGATACCGCCGCCCGTTCCGTGAAGAATGCGCACGCGACTGATGCCAACGAGAATGGCATCGTCGATGAAATACATCACGGCATTAAGGGCTTCGTCGCCGCGCATGCCTCTCACGTCGATGTCCTGATGGAACTGCTGGCGACGGCTGTCGATGGTCTCACGCGTCATTCTGCTCGATGCGGTATATGCGCTCTTGGGCTCTTCTTTCTTCTGTTCTTCAGCGGGTTCCAACCGTTCGGCTCGCATCTTGGTGCGCATGTCGCCAAAGATGACGGTGGCCATCTTGCCGTCGATAGACTCAATCTTGCCAATCGTAGTGAGTCCTTTGATACGTACGGTGTCGCCAACCTTCAGACCGGGTGCTTGTTGCTTAGTGTCGGAAGCAGCCTGAGTGGCAGCTGACTGTTCGCTATTCTTCCGCTGGTTTTCACGTTTTTCCGCCTTGCGCTTCTCTTTCCGCGCTTTACGGTCTTGAATCTGCTTTATCTTGCGAGCTATCAGTTCGTCGTTGAGCGTGGTGTCCACCTCGTCGATTTCCTCCTTGAAGGCATTCAGTTCCTCACGGATGCGGCGGGCAGATTCCTTCTCTGCCTGCGTCTCCCTGATTTCCCGAATGGCGTTCTCAATCTTCTTGTTGCTCTCGCGAAGCAACTCATCGGCCTGCTGCTTGGCACGTTCCAGAATGGCCTTGCGCTCGCGCTCCACTTCCTCCACCTGACTCTCATACCGCTCGATGGTTTGCTGCATGTTCTTCTCCTGCTGGTGGATGCCCTGACGCTTCGACTCCCAATAACGCTTGTCTCTAACGATATCCTGTAAATACTTGTCGCTCTGAATGTAATCGCGTCCTACGATATCGCTTGCTTCACTTATTACTTCTTCGGGCAAACCAATCTTTCGGGCTATCTCGATGGCGAAAGAAGAACCTGGCTGACCAATCTGAAGCTGGAACAAAGCCCTCATCTCATGACGGTCGTAGAGCATCGCTCCATTGACAATACCTTGGTGGGAATCGGCAAAATGCTTTAGGTTCTGATAGTGGGTGGTGATAACGCCCCAAGCCTGTTTCTTGCAGAACTGTCCGAGCACACTCTCAGCAATAGCTCCGCCGATTTGCGGTTCTGTGCCAGTTCCGAATTCATCAATCAAGATGAGCGTGCGCTCGTTGGCCGCCTTCATCATGTTCTTCATGTTGAGCAGGTGGCTGGAGTAGGTGGAGAGGTCGTTTTCGATGCTTTGCTCGTCGCCGATATCGATAAGGATGTTGTGGAAGATACCACAATGGGAACGGTCGCCCACGGGAATGCTGAGTCCGCATTGCAGCATGTACTGCAGCAGTCCGGTAGTTTTCAGACAAACCGATTTTCCGCCGGCATTGGGACCCGAGATGATGAGAATACGTTTCTCGCTGGTGAGCATGATGTCGAGCGGCACCACTTGCTTGTCCTGTGCAGCCAGGGCTTTTTTCAGCAGCGGGTGAATGGCCCTTATCCAGTCAATGAGCGGCTCACTCTCCACCTTCGGTTCGTAGGCTTCGAAATTATTGGCCAGAGCGGCCTTCGCCTGTACGAAATCGATGGCGGCTAGGAAGCGGCACGAAGAGAGAATGTCTCTCACGTAGGGGCGTACCTCTTTCGAGAAGTCGGTCAGAATGCGGATGATTTCCCTGCGCTCGTCGGCCTCCAGTTCGCGAATGCGGTTGTTGGCCTCCACCACCTCGGTGGGCTCGATAAAGACCGTCTTTCCCGATGCACTCTCGTCGTGGATGATGCCGCGGATTCTGCGCTTCAGGGCTGGAGCCACCGGGATGACCAACCGGCCGTCGCGTATAGCAGGTGCCACATCCTTATCAACCAGTCCTTCGCTTTGGGCAGCATGCAAGATGCCGTTCAGCGTTCGCGAGATGCTTCCCTCGGTATGGGCCAGTTCGCGACGGATGTTGCCAAGCTCGGGTGAGGCTGAGTCCTTGATTTTTCCGAATTTGTCGAGTATGCGGTTGATGCCGTTCACCAGGTGTGGAAATATTCTCACGTTCTCGGTGAGTCGCTGCAGGGCAGGGTAGGGCACGTCGCCGTTGGCAGGATTCAGGAAGCGAATGATGTTATGGATGGTTTCCAGCGAGCGGCGCAGGTCGTGCAGCTCGTTCTCTTCCATGTGGGTGCCTTCCAACCGGATGCGGGTGACACTTTCGCGAATGTCGAAAAAGTTGTCGAGCGGGAATTCTTCGTTGCTTTCCTGTATGCGTCGGAATTCCCTCACTTGCTCCAGCCATTCGTTAATCTGGTCGGCGTCGACGCTCATAGCGATGCCTTCCACCAGTTCTTTTCCCAGTGGGCTCAGGCAATGTTCACGAAGCTGCGCCTTCACTTCATGAAATCCTATCTTCTGTTCAAACGATTCCGGATAAATCAATTTGTCAATTTCTTGTTATGGTCTACGCTAAGCATTCGTCGAGCAGACGGGCAATTTCTTTCTTGTCGAGATGCTGGCCGATGAACACCAGTTTCTGCATGCGGTCGCCGTATTGGTCGTCCCAGTCGCGCATCACGCCCGGGTTCTGCTTGAGGAATTGTTCCAACTGGTCCTTGGGCATGGTGGCATACCATTGTCCGGCATTGCGTAGCGACACCTGCTTGCCTGCCTGTTCAAACACATAGCAGGTTTGCTTCTCGTCGTCGAAATAGCAGATGCCTTTTGCGCGGATGATGCTCTTGGGCCATTTGCGGGCCACGAACTCATCGAAGCGCCCAAGGTCGAAAGCCGGGCGGCGATAATACACATAGGTTCCGATGCCATATTCCTCTACTTCACCTCCGTCGTGATGATGGTGGTGGTGATGATGATGTTCGTGTTCATGCTCATGTTCGTGATGTTCATGCTCATGTTCGTGATGCTCATGCTCGTGATGATGTTCGTGCTCATCATCATGATCGTCGTCATCATCATCATCGTCAACCGTTCCTTCTATTTCGGCTATCCAGGCAGCCGAGGTGGCCACCTTGTTAAAGTCAAAGAGATTGGTGTTGATGATTTTGTCGAGGTCAACGTCGCAATAGTTGCATTCAATGATTTCGGCCTTGGGCTGCAGCGTGCGGATAATCTCGCGGATGCGGCCCAGTTCCTTCGGCTCCACGTCTGAGGCCTTGTTCAGCAGCACAATGTTGCAGAATTCTATTTGCTGGATGACGAGGTTCTCGATGTCGTCTTCTTCAAGGTTCTGCTTCAGCAGGTCGTTGCCGGTGCCGAAATCGTCTTTCAGTCGCAGGGCATCGACCACCGTTACAATACTATCGAGTCTGGGATAGCCTTCGGCCGTCACCTCGGGAGCCATCTGCGGGATGGAGCAAATGGTCTGAGCAATGGGCGCGGGCTCGCAGATGCCGCTGGCTTCGATGACAATATAGTCGAAGCGGTGCTGGCCGATAATGTCCTGCAGCTGTTTCACCAGGTCCATTTTCAGCGTGCAGCAGATGCATCCGTTTTGCAGGGCCACCAATGATTCGTCCTGTTCGTTCACGATACCGCCTTTCTCGATGAGGCTGGCATCGATGTTCACCTCACCGATATCGTTCACAATAACGGCAAATTTAATGCCCCTCTTGTTTTCAAGGATTCGGTTCAGCAACGTAGTCTTACCACTGCCTAAGTAGCCCGTAAGCAGCAGGACGGGAGTTTCCATTTTGTTCATGTGTATGTCCTTTAAAATCATTTCGGTGTGCAAAGGTAGCTTAAATGAGCGAAATAACAAAATTTATTGCCGGTTTTTCCGATTGGCGGCCTGCTTTCTTTCCATCGGTCAGAAGCGTTGCTTCCGTTGGTTGGATGCATTGCTTCCGATGATTGGAAGCATTGTTTCCGATGGATGAAAATACGCTTTTCCCCGCAATTTGCGTCTTTTTTTACACTTCAGACCGATTATCTCGATTTTTTTATCTACTTTTGCATGCTGAATTGAGTAAATGATTTAATAAGAATGAAACCACAGAAGATACTTTTCATCGACCGCGACGGCACACTCATCGAGGAACCCGAAGACGAGCAGATTGATTCTTTCGGAAAACTGAAATTCGTGAAAGGGGTTTTCAAGAACCTCTCTTTCATCAGGCAGAATTTGGATTTCCGCTTTGTAATGGTCAGCAACCAAGATGGTTTGGGCACTCCTTCCTTCCCCGAAGATACATTCTGGCCCGTGCATAACTTCATCCTTCAGACGCTGGAGGGCGAGGGAATCACCTTCGACGACCAGAAAATAGACCCTCATTTCCCCGAGGACAATCATCCCAACCGCAAGCCTGGCACGGGCATGCTCACCGAATATATCGATAATCCCGCGTACGACCTTCAGGGAAGCTATGTGATAGGTGACCGCGAGAGCGACCTCAAACTGGCCGAAAACCTGGGTTGTAAGGCCCTGATTCTTGGCGAAGAGGGACTGACTTGGGAGAAAATCGCTGAGCTGCTGTTTGCCGGGGAACGCACGGCACAGGTGAAGCGCACCACGAAGGAAACCGACATCGACGTCAGGCTGAACCTTGACGGTACGGGCAAATGCGACATTGAAACAGGACTTGGTTTCTTCGACCACATGCTCGAGCAGATAGGAAAGCACGGCATGATGGACCTATACATACATACCCGTGGCGATCTGCATGTCGATGAGCACCACACGATTGAAGACACGGCCATCGCCCTGGGAGAATGCATCCTGAAAGCGCTGGGCGACAAGCGTGGAATTGAGCGCTATGGCTATTGCCTGCCAATGGACGACTGCCTCTGCCAGGTGGCACTCGACTTCGGCGGACGCCCCTGGCTGGTGTGGGACGCTGAGTTCCATCGCGAGAAAGTGGGCGAAATGCCTACCGAGATGTTCCTGCATTTCTTCAAAAGCCTATCAGATGCTTCCCGCATGAATCTGAACATCAAGGCCGAAGGGCAGAATGAGCACCATAAGATTGAAGGAATTTTTAAAGCCTTGGCACGTGCGCTGAAGATGGCCGTCAAGCGCGACATCTACAAATTTGAATTGCCAAGTACAAAGGGAATGCTCTGACGGTTTGGTCAGACGTGGTATTTGTACTTCTTCTTAGCCTTGCGCGGTACCAGCGGAGAGGAGGAACCTGAGGGAATTCTGCCTCCGGGAACTCCTCCGTACTGCAGGTAGCGCGCACGGATTCTTTCCACGTAATCAAGTGTTTCAGAAGACCGCATGTAGCCATACTTCACCACGGGGTCTGTGTAGTACTGCGGGTTGTTCAGCATGCCGAGATAGCGCGAGACGCTTGCCCACGTCTGGGTGTCGGCCCCGTGCTTCCTGGCCAGTGCTATTGCATCGCGCACATGTCCCGGACCGCAGTTGTAGGCAGCCAGTACGAAGTTCTGCCGTTCGGTCACGCTACGGATGTCGCTGAACGACTGCATCAGTTCCTGCAGGAAACGGGCTGCCGCCGAGATGTTTGGCTCGGGCTCGTTTATCTGCGAAATGGGCAATCCTAAGTGGGCAGCCGTCTTGGGCATGATCTGCATCAGACCGCATGCGCCAGCCCACGAGCGGGCATAGGGGTCGAAGCAGCTTTCCTGATAGCATTGTGCTGCCATCAGCCTCCAGTCCCATCGGGGCAGCGGAGCATATTTCTGGAACAGGTGGTCGTACTTGGAAATCGTTCCCTTCGAACGGTTCAGGAAAGGTGAATAGACACGGCGCTTCACGCTGCGGTTGGAAAGCAGGAAGCGCTCTTGCTTGCGGGCTTCTTCAATAAACTGGGGTTTATACCACAGGTGCAGCGCCTGCGATAGTGTGTTCTCCTTGGCATGCAGCGAGTCGGGTGCTGCCAGCGCGGCAATGTCGCCTCGTCCGTCGTCCAGTTTCTTGGCTATTTCGGCTGAATCTTTGCAAACCTCCACGCGCAGCGAAACACCCAGGTGCTGGGCAAACTTCTCGGCAACCAGATACTGCGTTCCGAGTCCGCGTCCGTGATAGTCGTAGTAGGTCTCAGGTCCGGTGATTGTAAGGAAAATGATTTCGCCGTTGATAACGATGTCGTTCAGCGAGAAGGCTCCGTCGGCAGGTATCGTGTCGGTCACCTCGCCCCAAGGCGTTATCACCCTTTCTTGCTTCTTTTGTTTGCACGAAGAAAGCAAAATCAATATTAATACAATATATATGAATATCTTTTGCACAATCGGGCACAAAATTACAACTTTATTTGCAAATATGAGCAAAAAAGCGTAATTTTGCCGCGATTTTTTAGAAAAAGAATAATTATCATACAGTAATTTAGTTTAAGATGCTTAGAATAGCCGTACAGTCGAAAGGTCGTCTTTACGAAGACACCATGAACCTGCTTGCTGAAGCCGACATCAAGATTAGCAACAGTAAGCGTACCCTGCTTGTGCAGTCATCGAATTTCCCACTCGAAGTGCTTTACCTGCGCGATGATGACATTCCGCAGAGTGTTGCCGGCGGCGTTGCCGATATCGGTATCGTGGGCGAGAACGAGTTTGTGGAGCGCGACGAGAATGCAGACGTCATCGACCGCCTGGGCTTTTCTAAGTGCCGCCTGTCGCTGGCCATCCCCAAGGCCATCGAGTATCCCGGACTGGAATGGTTCAATGGCAAGAAGATTGCCACTTCCTATCCTTTCATTCTCCGCAAGTTCATGTCAGAGCATCACATCTCTGCCGACATCCATGTGATTACCGGTTCGGTGGAGATTTCGCCGGGCATCGGACTTGCCGACGGCATCTTCGACATTGTTTCCAGCGGTTCAACGCTGGTGAGCAACAACTTGCGCGAAGTGGAGGTGGTGATGAACAGCGAGGCTCTGCTCATCGGTAACCGTCAGATGACGGCCGAGAAGAAGTCTATCCTGGCCGAGATGCTGTTCCGCTTCAATGCCGTTCGTCAGGCTGAGGATAAGAAATATGTACGCATGAATGCCCCGAAGGCCCGCCTGCAGGAAATCATCGAGGTGCTGCCCGGACTGAAGAGTCCCACCGTGATTCCCCTGGCCGACGAGGAATGGTGCTCTGTTCATGCCGTGCTCGACCAGAAGCGGTTCTGGGAAATCATCGGCAAACTGAAAGAACTGGGAGCTCAGGGCATTCTGGTGACTCCTATCGAGAAAATGATTTTGTAGTTTATGAATATAATCAGATATCCTGACAGAAAAGACTGGAAAACGATTGTGGAGCGTCCTCATCTGGACGTTTCGCAGTTGAATGCCATTGTGGAGGGAGTGCTCAAGGACGTGCGTGAAAACGGCGATCGTGCCGTGAAGGCCTACGAAGAGAAGTTCGACCATGCACAGCTTGCTTCGCTGCGCGTCACCGACGACGAGATAGCCGAGGCATTGACGATGGTCAGCGATGAGCTGAAGGATGCCTTGCGCCTTGCCCATCGCAACATTGCCGCCTTCCACCAGGCCCAGCAGTTTGCCGGTATCGAAGTCGAAACCTGTCCCGGGGTGAAATGTTGTCAGCGCAGCGTTCCCATCGAGAAAGTTGGGCTATACGTGCCCGGTGGCACGGCCCCTCTCTTTTCCACCGTTCTCATGCTGGCAACGCCTGCCAAGATTGCAGGATGCGGTGAGATTGTGCTTTGCACGCCGCCGAACCGCGAGGGAAAGGTGAATCCTGCTATTCTGGCCGCAGCCCACATTGCCGGGGTGAGTGCCATCTTTAAGATTGGCGGTATTCAGGCTATCGGCGCAATGGCCTACGGAACGGAATCCGTGCCGAAGGTTTACAAGATATTCGGTCCGGGCAATCAGTATGTGATGGCTGCCAAGCAACAGGTCAGCCTTCACGACGTGGCCATCGACATGCCTGCCGGTCCCAGCGAAGTGTGTGTCATTGCCGACGAGACCAGTCGTCCGGCCTTTGTCGCTGCCGACCTTTTGTCGCAGGCCGAGCATGGCGTTGACTCTCAGGTGTTCCTCATCACTACATCAGAAAAGATGCTCGACGAGGTACAACAAGAGATACATCAGCAGCTCGAGCGCCTTCCCCGCAAGGAGATTGCAGCCAAGTCGCTGGATAATTCAATTCTCGTTCTTGTTCACGACAAGCAGGAGGCCATGGACCTCAGCAACACCTACGCTCCGGAACATCTTGTCATCTCTACCGACGACTATGCACAGCTGGCTGAGAAGGTTGTCAATGCCGGCAGCGTTTTCCTCGGTCACTATGCCTGCGAGAGTGCCGGCGACTATGCCAGCGGCACCAACCACACGCTGCCCACCCACGGCTATGCGGTGGCTTACAATGGTGTGAACCTCGACAGTTATATGCGCAAGATTACCTTCCAGCACCTTACCGAGGAAGGTGTGCGCTCCATTGGCCGTGCCGTGGAACTGATGGCAGAGAACGAGCAGCTCGATGCCCACAAGAATGCGATGACCGTAAGATTAAACAGTTTAAAATAAAAGCCGAAGAATGAAGAGTTTAGAAGAACTGACGCGACCGAACATCTGGACACTGGCTCCCTATAGCAGCGCACGAAACGAATACAGCGGCCATGTGGCACACGTTTTCCTCGATGCTAACGAGAACCCTTACAACCAGCCCTTCAACCGATATCCCGATCCATTGCAGCTGGAGCTGAAAGAGCGTTTGGCCAAGGTGAAGGGCATGAAGCCGCAGCAGATTTTTCTGGGCAACGGAAGCGATGAGGCCATCGACCTGCCTTACCGTTGCTTCACCCGGCCCGGCATCGACAACGTCGTGGCGATAGAACCCACCTATGGCATGTATAAGGTTTGTGCCGACATCAACGACGTGGAATATCGCCCGGTGCTGCTCGACGAGCATTATCAGATTAAGGCTGAGAAACTGCTTTCGGCCTGCGACGACAATACCAAGATTATCTGGATCTGCTCGCCCAACAATCCCACGGGCAACAGCATCAGCCGAGAGGAGATTCTGAAGGTCATCCGTCAGTTCGAAGGACTGGTCATCGTAGACGAGGCCTACAGCGATTTCTCAAGCGAGAAGCCGCTTAGGCTGGCCATCAATGAATTCCCCAACCTGATAGTGCTTAACACCTTCTCAAAGGCATGGGGATGTGCGGCCATCCGTCTGGGAATGGCTTTTGCAAGCGAGGAAATCATTTCTATATATAATAAGGTGAAATACCCTTACAACGTGAACCTTCTCACGCAGCAACAGGCTTTGGAGGCATTGAAAGACCCCTACGAGGTGGATAAATGGGTGAAACTGCTCATTCAGGAGCGCTCACGCATGATGCAGGCTTTCATTCAGCTTCCCACCTGCCTGAAAGTCTATCCGACGGATGCCAACTTCTTCCTGGCCAAGATGACCGATGCGAAGAAAATCTACGACTATCTGGTGGAGAAGGGTATCATCGTGAGAAACCGTTCGCGCATCAGTCTTTGCGAGAACTGCCTTCGTATCACTATAGGCAACAAGACCGAGAACAACGAATTGCTCTCGGCCCTGCGCCAATACTGATTCTTTAATATTTCTTCTTCTTTGCCTTGCTCTCGTTGCTGACGCGGTCGAGCGAGGTTACTGCCCATGTGGTCTTGTCTTTCGTGGCGGTCGGCAGTTCGTAGAAAGTTTCTGAGGTGATGGCCACAATGCGTGAGGCATCGTTCAGGTCGACGCGTACTCCCTTTGGGAAGCGATAGACCACGTATCTCTCGGCCTTGTCTTTCCACGTTTTGCCCTTCGGTGCCTGCCACATCAGCATCGGTCCTTTGCCGAAGTCCACCATTTTCAGTCCCTTCACCTTCTTGGGTGCTTTCTTGTCAATCCATGGCATCAGCGGCTGCAGGGCAGGCGTCTTCCAATACACCTGGCGCAGCATGGTGCCGTAGTTGCCCACATTGTCGACGGCTGCCTTGGCATACCAGAGCACGGTGCCCTGAACGTTGGGCAGCTGGGCATGCAGGTTGTATTTGGCATTCATCTGATGGCTCTGCGGGTTGTTTTTGTCGGCAAATTTCACCGTGCGCTCCACGTCTTCGCCGATAAACAGCGGACGTTTGCTACAATACTGGTTCCACCATTTTATCAGCGTCTCGTAGTCGGCCGCCTTATTTCCTATTTCCCAGTAAATCTGCGGAACGCAGTAGTCCACCCATCCTTTGTCAACCCAGAGCAGGATGTCGGCATAGAGGTCGTCGTAGTTCTGCAGGCCATTGGTGTTGCTGCCTATTTCCGAACTGCGCTTATTGCGGTAGATTCCGAAGGGCGAGACGCCCACCTTTACCCAGGGCTTCACGGCTCTCACCGTGTCGTGCAGCTGTTTCACGAACAGGTTCACGTTGTCTCTTCTCCAGTCGCCGATATTCTTGAAGCCGCGCGGGTTGCGTGCGAAGTCGTTTTGGTCGGGTATCGGCTGGCCGGCAACGGGGTAGGGGTAGAAGTAGTCGTCGTAGTGCAGGCCGTCGATGTCGTAGCGCCGCATGATGTCGCCGCATACATGGCAGATAAGTTCGCGATTTTCGGGGAGTGCCGGATTCAGAATGAACTGCCCGTCGTAGGAGAACACTCTCTCGGGATGCCTCACGGCCACATGGTTCTGTGCCAGTTCGTTGGTGGTCTTTGTCTTGGCACGATAGGGGTTAATCCAAGCGTGCAGCTCCATGCCGCGTTTATGGCATTGCTCAATCATCCATTGCAGCGGGTCCCAGTAGGGGCGTGGTGCAAGACCCTGCTGTGCGGTCAGGAATCGGCTCCACGGCTCGATGCTGCTCTGGTAGAGTGCATCGCATTCCGGGCGGACCTGAAAGAAGATGGCATTCACGCCGTCTTTCTGCAGTTCGTCGAGCTGATAGGTCAGCGTGCGCTGCATCTGATCGCGCCCCACGCCTGTCCATTGTCCGTTAACAGCCTGTATCCAGGCACCTCTGAACTCACGTTTTTTAGCCTGTGCCATCATTGAAGTATGGCAGAGTGAAATGGCAAGAATAATTAATAGAAACCTTTTCATGTGTACAAAAGTACTGATTTTCATCCATTCTTCAAAATCTGAGGCGCAAAAGTTGCCTTATTTCAGATTTATTATGTAATTTCGCAGCCGATATGGACACTCAATACCTGATTATCGCCATCGTGATTGCCGCTGCCGTGGCTTATGCGGCTTGGCACATCTATAAAGTATTCAGTTCTTCCGACGACCCTTGCTGCAATTGCGGCTGCTGCGACGGGAAGCGTCGGGCGAAGTCGTCGAAGACCGAAATTCCCCCGTGCTGCGAGAAAAAGTAAGAGAAAAATTTGGCAGTTCCATTTCTTTTGCTTACCTTTGCAACCGCTAAAACCAAATGGTGCGTTAACAAAGCGGTTATGTGGCGGTCTGCAAAACCGTATAGAGCAGTTCGACTCTGCTACGCACCTCCAGGAAGAACTCTGAGGAATGCTTCTCGTAAGCGCCGGCAGAGTTCTTTCTTTTTTTCTGCGGTGCGACTGCGGAACACCTGACACCTTTTTTCCGTTCATTGGCAAAAAAGTAAACAAATTTTGTCCTGCAAGTCATTTTTTTTCGTATTTTTGCAGACAGTTATGCTAAAAACCTTACTCAAACAAGTCGGCTCTTTCCGAACGGCAGCCATTCTCACTCCCTTCTTCACGGGACTTGAAGTCGTCATGGGCGTCCTCATTCCCTATGTCACGTCATGGATTATCGACCGCGGCATTGCCGCCGGCAATCTTCGCAACGTCTGTCTCTACGGCGGACTGATGATTGTGCTGGCTGCATTCTCGCTGTTGTTCGGCATCCTTTCGGGGCGCTGCTCGGCCAAGGCATCCACAGGATTTGCCTACAACCTTCGTAATGCCATGTTCCAGAACGTTCAGACCTTCTCGTTCTCCAACATCGACAAGTTCTCCACCTCGGGACTCATCACCCGCCTTACCACCGATGTCTCGAACCTGCAGAACGCCTTCCAGATGCTGATGCGCATTTCAGTGAGGGCACCGTTCAACATGATTCTCTCGGTGCTGATGTGCGTCTTTATCAATTTCAAGATGAGCCTCATTTTCCTCGTTGCGCTCGTCATCCTCGGTGTCGCCCTCTTCTTCATCCTTTCGAAGACCATGAAGCTCTTCACCCAGGTGTTCCAGAAATACGACGACCTGAACGGCACCGTGCAGGAGAACATAGCGGCCATCCGTGTGGTGAAGGCCTTTGTGCGCGAGGATTTCGAGAACACGAAATTCCGCAAGGCAGCCGAGGCACTTTACCGGCTTTTCGTCAAGACCGAAACGCTACAGGCCATCAACCATCCCATCATGATGCTCGTGGTCTATGGGTGCATCATGGCACTTTCGTGGTTCGGTGCCCATTTCATCGTAGTGGGAGAACTCACCACCGGACAGCTGACGTCGCTCTTCACCTACGTGATGACCATCCTCTCGTCGCTGATGATGCTTTCCATGATCTTCGTTAACCTCACCATGAGTGCCGCCAGCGGCAGAAGAGTGGCCGAGGTCATCGACGAGCGTGCCGACATCACCTCGCCGGTGAACGCCCTGCACGTTGTAAAAGATGGCAGCATCGACTTCGAGAACGTCAGTTTCAGCTATAACATCGGCAAGAAACCTGCAGAGGGAAATGGTTCCCACGAATATGCCATCAACAACGTCACGCTGCACTTCAATTCTGGAGAGACCATTGGCATCATCGGTGGAACAGGCTGCGGTAAATCCACGCTGGCCACGCTCATCTCGCGCCTCTACGACGCCACCGAGGGCTACGTCCGTGTGGGCGGAGTCGACGTTCGCCGCTACGACCTCGAAACCCTGCGCAACAATGTGTCGATGGTGCTTCAGAACAATGTGCTCTTCTCGGGAACCATTCTCGACAACCTGCGCTGGGGCAAGGAGGATGCCACACTCGAGGAATGCCAGGAAGCCTGCCGCATGGCCTGCGCTGACGAGTTCATCGAGCAGATGCCCCTGAAGTATGAGACACGCATCGAGCAGAACGGTTCGAATGTCTCGGGCGGTCAGAAACAGCGCCTTTGCATTGCACGGGCATTGCTGAAGAAGCCGAAGATACTGATACTCGACGACTCCACCAGCGCCTGCGACACCGCCACCGATGCCCGCATCCGCCAAGCCTTTAGCCGTGCCATTCCAGGCACCACCAAGATCATCATTGCCCAGCGCGTGATGAGCATGGAGCATACCGACCGCATCGTAGTGATGGACAACGGCCGTGTGGTGGGCTTCGATACCCACGAGAACCTGCTCAAGAACAATGCCATCTATCAGGAAATCTACCGTCTGCAGACGCAGGATACCGGCGACTTCGACGAAAAATAATCAACCGCAAACACCCTAAAAGAGAACACTCATGCCCCCATCAATGAATCCAACCCGAGGACCGCGGGGTCCACGCCATACCGGAGGAATTAAACACCTCTCGAAAGAAGGAAGGCAAACCATCCTGAGGCTCATACGCATGGTCGTGAAAGACTACAAGTGGAGCCTGCTGGTGGTCGTGGCTTGCACCTTCATCACTCCCGTTGCCACGCTGTCGTCGACACTCTTCACCAAGACGCTTATCGACGACTACATCATCCCGCTGACACAGGCCGCCCAGCCCGACTACACACCGCTGGCAATGGCCATCGGCAAGCTTGCCGTCATACTCACGGCCGGTGCCCTGTGCGCCTACCTGCAGAGCCGGCTGATGATCAACGTGAGCCAGGGAACCCTGCTCCGACTCCGCCGCGACACGTTCAGCCACATGCAGCAGCTGCCCGTCAACTATTTCGACCAGCATGCCCACGGCGACATCATGTCGGTCTATACCAACGATATCGACACCCTTCGGCAGATGATTTCCACGCTGCCCAACATCTTCTCGTCGGTGGTCACCATCGTCATCACCTTTGCCTCGATGATTGTGCTTTCGTGGCCGCTCACGTTGCTCACCGTCATTATGTCGGTCATCATGATGTACACCACGCGCAAGCTCGGCAACATCTCGGCCAGCCATTTCCGCCGTCAGCAGCAGAGTCTTGGCGAGCTGAACGGATTCGTGGAGGAGATGCTCACCGGACAGAAAGTGGTGAAGACCTTCTGCCACGAGGAAAGCGCCATCGAGCAGTTCAGCCGACTCAACGACCAGCTGCGCGACAGCGCCTGCAATGCCAACCGCGTGGCCAATATAGTGATGCCCGTCAACGGCAACCTCTCGAACCTCATCTACGTCATGGCTGCCATATTCGGAGCCATGCTCGCCCTCAATTATTTCTCGCCGTCCACTACCCAGGGGCTTGCCGTCAGCATCACCATCGGCACCCTGGTCAGTTTCCTCACCCTCATCAAGAACTTCACGCGGCCCGTCAGCGAGATTTCCAACCAAATCAACAGCGTCATCAACGCTGTGGCCGGTGCCGACCGTGTGTTCGCCATCCTTGATGCACCGGAAGAGAAGGACGACGACGATGCCGACATCCGGCTGGTCAGCGCACAGCTGAAGGACGGCGTCATCACCGAGTCAAAAGAGAAGACCAACATCTGGGCATGGAAAGACAGCAAGGGCAACTATACCCGTCAGCAGGGCGAGGTAGACTTCTTTGGCGTGGACTTTGCCTACCCGCCAGCTCTCGACAGCAAGCAGCCACCAAAACAGGTGCTTTTCGACATCACGCTCGACACCGAGGCTGGTCAGAAGATTGCCATCGTGGGAGGAACGGGTGCCGGAAAGACCACCATCATCAACCTCATCAACCGATTCTACGACATCCAGAACGGAGTAATCAACTACGACCAGCTACCTATACGCCGCATCTGCAAGGCCGACCTCCGCCGCTCGCTCGGCATCGTGCTGCAAGAGACGCACCTCTTCACTGGGACCGTCATGGAAAACATACGCTACGGACGGCTCGACGCCACCGACGAAGAATGCATCGAGGCCGCAAAGCTGGTCAATGCCGACGACTTCATCCGCCGCCTTGCCAACGGCTATCAGACCGTGCTCACCAGCGACGGCGGCAACCTCTCGCAGGGTGAGCGCCAGCTGCTGGCCATTGCCCGGGCAGCCGTGGCCAATCCCCCCGCACTCATTCTCGACGAGGCCACCTCGAGCATCGACACCCGCACCGAGCAGATGGTGCAGCGCGGCATGGACAGCATCATGAAGGGGCGCTCCACCTTTGTCATTGCCCACCGCCTGAGCACCATCCGCAATGCCGACATGATTATCGTGATGGACCACGGCCGCATCATCGAGCGCGGCACCCACAGCGAGCTGCTCGCCCAGAAGGGCAAATACTATCAGCTCTATACCGGGAATCAGATTAATTGAGTGATGAGTGATGAGTGATAAGTGATAAGTGATGAGTGACAAGTTGTGTTGGCAATAACAAAAAAGCGGAACTACCGTTGGGGTAATTCCGCTTTTTTCATTTTGTCTCTTGCTCCTCTCTCATGTCAATTTGCTGTTTCTTGCTGTCATAAAACTCGTATTGCAAGAAACCGAGTTTCTGAGAGGGGATGATGCGCACGCCAAAGCCGTACTTCATCTGCCACTTGCGCTTCAGGGAAACAAGGCCCTGATTGATGTAGGCAGCCACATACGGGTGGACGTGCAGATAGAACTTTTTCACGCCAATCTTGTTGACCAGGGTGTCAATCTTACGTTCTAACTGGTCGGTGAAAAGAATGCTCGACTTGATTTTTCCGGTGCCGCAGCACGTCGGGCAATCCTCGTCAACGTTTACATCCATTGCAGGTCTTACACGCTGGCGCGTGATTTGCATGAGTCCGAACTTCGATAGGGGCAGGATGTTGTGCCTTGCGCGGTCTTTCTGCATGTTCTTGCACATCCGTTCGTAGAGCATCTGCCGGTCTTCGGCCAGGTTCATGTCGATAAAGTCTACGATGATGATGCCACCCATGTCGCGCAGTCGCAGCTGCCTTGCCAGTTCGTCGGCGGCCCCCAGGTTCACTTCGAGCGCGTTGCCCTCCTGTCCTTTTTCCGCTCTTGTGCGGTTGCCGCTGTTCACGTCTACCACGTGCATGGCTTCTGTGTGCTCGATAATGAGATAAGCCCCATGCTTGTAGTTGACGGTCTTGCCGAAGCTCGACTTGATCTGCTTAGTGATGTTGAAATTGTCAAAGATAGGTACCTTACCGGTGTAGAGCTTCACGATGGCCGCCTTTTCAGGGGCGATAAGTGTCACGTAGTCTTTCACTTCCTGGAACACTTGCTCGTCGTTGACGTAGATGTTCTCGTAGGAAGGATTGAAGAGGTCGCGCAACATGGCAACGACGCGGCTTCCTTCCTCGTAGACGAGCTGTGGCCGCTGTGTGCTTTTCTGCACCTTGGTAACGGCGTCCTCCCAACGCTTGAAGAGGACTTTCAGTTCGGAGTCGAGCTCGGCCACCCTTTTTCCCTCAGCCACAGTTCTTACGATAACTCCGCAATTGCGGGGCTTGATGCTCTGGATGAGTTGTTTGAGTCGGGCGCGCTCTTCGCCGCTTTTGATTTTAGAAGAGACAGAAACCTTGTCCCCGAATGGAATCAGTACCAGATAACGGCCTGCAAACGACAGTTCGCCTGTCAGTCGTGGCCCTTTGGTAGAAATGGGTTCTTTTACGATTTGCACCAGCACCTCCTGGTCTTTCGTCAACGTGGTGGCGATGCTGCCGTCTTTTGGCAGGTCGGGCAGGTGTGTTGCTTTCTGGAAGGGATAGAGTTTTTTTCTGTCGCTTTCTACCTGTTTGATGTACTTTGCGTAAGAGTTGAATTGGTTTCCCAGGTCAAGATAGTGAAGAAAGGCGTCGCGTTCGTATCCTACGTTCACAAAACTGGCGTTTAGTCCGGCCATCAGCTTTTTCACTTTGGCCACGTAGATGTTTCCAACGGAGAACGATGCAGAGCGGGGTTCGGTCTGGTATTCCACCAGATTCTTGTCTTCCAGCAATGCAATTGAGATCTCTTTCTGTTGGACGTCAATTACTAGTTCGCTGGTCATTTCTTCTGCTCTTGAAGTGGTTTAAGCATAAGAGCAAGTGATTACTTGCTCTTATGACGATTCTTTCTAAGTCTCTTCTTACGCTTGTGCGTAGCCATCTTGTGGCCCTTTTTCTTTTTTCCGTTTGGCATAACTTTAATTATTTATGATGTTAAAGAATAAATTTCTTAATCGTCGGTCTTCACCTCTTCGCCCTTCATTCTGGCCACGAAGCTCTTGGCGGGCTTGAAGCTGGGGAAGTCGTGAGCACCGATTACGATAGTGGTGTTCTTTGAAATGTTGCGTGCGGTCTTCTCGGCGCGGTGTTTCACAACGAAGGTGCCGAAGCCACGCAAATACACATTCTCTTTCTTCTCGAGCATACTGTTCTTGACAGAATCCATGAACGCCTCTACGGTCATGGCAACGTCCTTGCGAGCGATACCTGTCTTCTGAACGATATCCTCAATAATCTCTGCTTTTGTCATTTCTTATTTGTTATTTCTATTACGATTTTATAATTTCGGGTTGCAAAGATACTGATTTTTGTGAAGATACGAAAATTTATTGATGTTTTTTTCGATTTTTCTTTGCGAAAATTGTTGCAGGATAGGAAATTAGCAGTTCTGTGAGGTCGGCTTTGGTCTTATGAGCCTTCACATTGACGCCGATTTTCAGTCCGCCCAGGCGGGGGAAACTATAGTTCAGTCCGATGCGTTCGTAGTAGGGTGCTTCCAGTTCCCGGGCCCATGTTCCCATCTTGCGGTAGAGATAGAATCCGAGCGACACGTTGAGCGACAGCCGGTGGTAGAAGGCCTCGTGCTTGGCGGCGATGCCTACCGACCAGGGGCTCACGGTCTCGTCGTAGCCGCGGCTGATGCTGATTTCCTTGACGCGCTTGTCGTAGTCGCCATAGAACACGTCGACGCCCAGTCCGGTGGCCCATCGGCGGGCATAGCGCCACATCACGTCGGCCGAAGCCGAGTAGGCCATGTAGTGCTTGAAGTCGCCCGTGCGGTAGTCTTCGTCGCCGGGATTGGTGTAGAACTGCGTCAGCTGCCATTCCTCGATGAGCGACCTCACGCCGGCCGATGCCGAGAGGTTCAGGTACCAGTAGCTGGCAAACGGCTCGCTACGTTTGGGTTGTTCCGCGACCGATGCCTCATAGTAGGGCTGATAGACGATGCCCAGCGACGGCGCCACGATGTTGGCTCCCTTGTTGGGGCGGTCGACGGCTCCGTTGCTGTGGTGATAGAAGTCGAGCCCCAGGCGCAGTCCCCAGTCGTGGGCAAAGTGGTAGGTGGCATGCACGCCGGCACCGAAGAAGATGAGCAGGTGCGAGCCTATCAGTTCGTTGTCGATGGCGTCGACCTTATTATATATATAGGGACTGTAGCCGAAGCCCATGTCAATTGTGTAGTCCACTTCCCAATGGTGGCGGCGCACCAGCGGCCGGGCAAACTCGCCATAGAGGCTAAGGATGTTTCCCATGCGCGAGTCGTAGCCTACTTCCTTCAGCGCGTTTTCATCCTCGCCCCAGAACTCGATGCCCTTGTGGGTGGTGATGCCGTGGTTGAAGCTCCAGCGCAGTCCGGCCGAGAGGGTGGGGTAGCCGTAGTCGCTGGCATAGGCGTCGCTGTCGGATGGCAGCGTGGCCAGTGTCAGTTTCAGGTCGGCGGCCCAGTTCCGTGTGCCCTTCTGCCATTTCTTTTGCCACTCGTCAACGGCAATGGCGCGCCCCGGCATCACGCTCAGCGATGCTCCCCAGTGGCTCGCGGAGTCGGCCTCAGTCGGTTCGTTGACGGCTGAATGGCTGCGGGCGGGCACGATAAGCCCTGCCGTGAGCAGTAGAAGGAATATGGACAGACGTATTTTCATTGCTAACTTGAGTGCAAAGTTACTCAAATTTATGAACAATGATGCATGAAGGGCGATTTTATTTGGTTTTGTGCTCGCTTAATCGTAACTTTACTGAAGTTACTTGCGCTCGACAAAGCAAATTAAAACAAGTTTTATTTGCATTTGTTCTCGCTTAATCGTAACTTTACGTCGTTCCTCCGTGAAGTTACTTGCATTCGGAAATAAAAAGAAAAGCAAGCTTTCCTTTTGTATTTCACTCATTTAATCGTAACTTTGCAACCAAAGAAATATTGGAAAGATGAGCAAAGTGAGAATCACGGCCGTCCGTCAGACGGTTTATACTGACTTGATGGCCCAGTACGAGAATCCTATCAGCCACGCCTGCGACGTCAGCTTGGGGCAGCAATGGGTGTCGGTAGACGGTCGTTGCCCCGAAGGAATGTGCCCGTCGGCATGGTCGTCGATGCGCGAGTTCGTGGAGTCGCTGGCCCGCGGCGAAGGCAATTTCTTCGACGGTTGGATGAAGAATCCGATGAGCGCCATGATCAGCTGCAACGATGGCTTCCGCCCCGTTAGCTTTTATATTGAAAGGATGGATTGAGACCCCCTCCATACCTCCCCGAGGGGAGGCTCAGCCGTGCTAACGAACCACCCCCCCTAAAATAGGGTAATGGTTAGGGGAGTATTGTTACCCCATCACATCAGTTTCACGATGGCATACGATGTGGGCGGCATCTTGACCGTCACCTCGCCCGTCTTCTTGTTGCGGCTGATGGGGAAGGAGTCGCCGCAGAGCGTCTTGAATTTCCTGAACTTAATGTTGACGGGGAACGTGGCCTCGGAGGCTGCGGCCCTTGGGTTGAGCATCACCAGCACCACGTCTTTCCCGGCTGCACGGGCATAGACGAAGGGATAGGCTGAAACGGTGGCATCGGCAGCCGGATGGATGGGCACAAACTCGGCATAGTTGGCCAGTGCGGGCTCGCTGTGGTGCAGTGCAATCAGCCGGCGCGTCTTGTTCAGCAGCGAGTTGGGGTTCTTCTCCTGTGCAGCCACGTTGGGTGCATCGGCCGACGGGTCAACGGGCAGGTAGAGCTGCTCGGGCTGAGCGTCAGAGAATCCCAGGTTCTTGCCGCCGCTCCATTGCATCGGGGTACGTGCGCCGTTGCGGGGCTGGTAGGCGCCCTCCACCTGGGGCCAGTCGTTGGGCAGCTGTCGCATGCCGATTTCGTTGCCGTAGTAGAGGAATGGCACGCCGGGCATGGTGAACCCGAAGGCATAGATGATTTCCAGTTCCTTGTCGGTGCGTCGGTTGCCCAGTCGGGCATTGTCGTGGTTGCCCAGCGGCAGGCTGATGTAGCCCTTGCCCACGGTCTTGGTGTACTGGTCCATGTAGCTCTTCAGGAAGGCCGTGATGTCGCCCTTTCCCTCGGCGTCGAAGTAGCTGTGGCCCTCGCTCACGCCGTTCAGTATGCGCCAGCTCTCCTTCTGGAACAGGTCGTTGTAGCCGTTGAACCAGTGGAAGAAATCCACGTGGAAGCAGTTGTCGAGCGCATCGGCGGGGTACGACCACTCGGCCACCATGAATCCCTCGGGATACTCTTTCTCGAGCAGCTGGCGTATCTCGCGCCAGAAGAGCTTCGTCTCGTTCTCGTTGGTGTTGAAGAACTGCTCGTTGCCCCTCACCCGGCGCGTCTTCACCAGCGCTCCGGCCATGTCGGCACGGAATCCGTCGGCCCCCATGTCCATCCAGAAGCGCAGCACCTTCTTCAGGTCCTCACGCATGGCCATCACGTCGGGGTGGTTCGTGGGCAGCTGCCAGGGCTGTTCGGGGTCGGGGTTGGCAAACCCGAAGTTCAGCGCCGGCTGGCACCAGTAGAAGTTACGCATGAACTGACCGTTGCGCTGTCCGTAGCCCTTGATGAACTGTCCGGCAAACTCTCGTGGCGGGTCCACCCAGTTGGTCTCCGTCCAGATGTAGTAGTTGGAGTACTTGTTGGGCTTCTGTTTCTGCGACTCCACGAACCACGGGTTGTCAATCGACGTGTAGCTCACCACATAGTCGAAGATGACGTGCATGCCGCGTTTGTGGGCTTCGTCGAACAGTCGGCGTGCATCGTCGTTGGTGCCGTATCGCGGGGCTATCTTGTAGTAGTCGCGAATGTCGTAGCCGGCGTCCATGAAGGGCGAGTCGAAGAAGGGGTTCAGCCAGATGGCATCTACGCCAAGACTCTTCACGTAGTCGAGCTTGCTGATGATGCCCTGCAGGTCGCCGATGCCGTCGCCGTCGGAGTCGCAGAAGGTCTGCGGATATATCTGGTAGAACACGGCATTGCGTGCCCATTCGGGCGTCTTCGGGATGCTGTAGTTCCCGGTTATGTTTTGTGCCGCGATGCTCAGCGACAGGGCGGCCAGGGCTGTTATGATGTACTTTCTCATAGGCATGTGTTCAGGGGGCTGTTAGTGGGGTTAATTCTTTGCTACAAAGATACGCAAAATCGGCGGTTCCTGCAAATTTTCCGGCCGGTATTTTTAGCCACGAAAAGGCGGTTTTCACGCTTCTTCCTGTGTGTTAGGGCATTACGGCGCAATCTTTTTTCACTATAAACAAATATAACTGCTTCGGCATTCTGACGGTGACCGTTTCGTTCACCGTCGTGAAACATCCTATTTTCCTGCAGGAAACCCTGCTCGACGAGAAGGGACAGCCCTGGTTCGTAGGCAAGGACGTGGCTGAAAAGCTGGGCTACAAGAAAAGCAGGAATGCATTGATGGCACATGTAGATGGAGAAGCAAAAAAGGGCGCCCTAAATCAGGGCTCCCTTGTAGTTCTACAAATCAAGACCATTGCTAACGAAAGGGGTGAACGTTTGGGCACCCCTTAGGTAAAAGTCACATTCTGCAAAAAGTCACGAAGTCATTTTGTCACGATGTCATTTTTTCACGATTTGGGGTTTGAAAGTCACGAAAAACCTTTATATATATTTAAATATATATATTTATATATATATAAAATTTCTTCTCTATCAAAATCGCAAATCGTGACTTCGTGACTTCGTGAAAAAATGACTTTCGTGATTTTTCCGTAACTATCTGATAATCAGTGTAAAATATGCTTGTCGTATTGTGCCCGACAAAGTTGAAAAGAGTGACTTTTGCTTATTTTTTGCCTAAAAAAGTGGACTTTTTTGCCCCGTTTTGTTGACTAAAACTGCTCCGCAACGCTGTTTTTTAGCACTGATTTCACGGATTAGTATAGCTGTTGGACTCCCCGTCCCTCAAGGGGAGAAGACCCCAACACCTCCTGAATAGTACCGAGCCGCACAGGACTCCCCTCCCCTACGATGGGAGGGGAGTTCGTTAGCCTCAACTCGGGGAGGTTGGAGGGAGTTCCTGTATAAGGGGGGAATTGAAAATCCGTGTAATCCGCGTAATCGGTGTAATCCGCGCCCAATCACTTCCTCAGCACCTGATACCTGAATCAGGTATGAGGTGTTGCTCCTCATTCAAACCTTAAAAAATGTTAATACGCAAAAATAATTTTCGGGGCCTGGCGGGGCGGCTTTTCTGCTTCTGATGGGCGGAAACAACGCTTCCAATGGGCGGAAAGGAATAATGCACCCAAAGGAACTGCCTGAACTGCCCGTTACATGCCGCCAGCGGGCGTTTCCATGCCCTGGAGATTTGGAGAATTCAAAAGTTTTTTGTAATTTTGCAGTGTAAAAAAGGGGTAAATATATAACACATGACCGAGACGCGAAAGGGGTTCATACAGTTGCATCTGAGCGTGATGCTGGCAGGCTTTACGGGGCTGTTCGGCCGCCTGATAACGCTCAACGAGGTCGACATAGTGTGGTATCGCATGCTGTTCACGAGCGCCATACTGCTGGTGTTCACGGGCATTCCGCGAGTGGGGTGGCGGAAGTTCGTGCAGCTGTGCGGCTGTGGTGCGCTGCTGGGCATCCACTGGATACTGTTCTATGGCAGCATCAAGGCCTCGAACGTGTCCATCGGCGTGATTTGCTTCTCGCTGATAGGGTTCTTCACGGCCGTCTTCGAACCGCTTGTCAACCGGCGGCGCGTCTCGTGGGTCGAGCTGCTGTTCTCGCTCATCACGGTGGCCGGCGTGCTGTGCATCTTCTCGTTCGATGCCCGCTATCGCTACGGCATTGCCATCGGCGTGGTGTCGTCGGCCGTGTGTGCGCTCTATGCCATCTGTAACAAGCGGGTGAGCGTGGGTGTCAGGAGCCGCACGGTGCTGATGTATCAGATGTCGGGCGGACTGATGGTCGTCTCGGCCGTCATCCCCGTCTATCTGCTGTTCTTCCCCAGCGAGCAGCCCGTGGTGGTGGTGCCCGACGGCAGCAATCTGTGGCTGATGCTGTGCCACTCACTGTTCTGCACCGTGGCCATGTATCTGCTTCAGATTCAGGCGCTGAAGCGGCTCTCGGCGTTCACCGTCAACCTGACCTACAACCTGGAGCCGTGCTACACCATCGCACTGGCCTTCCTGCTTTTCGGCGAAGGCCGCGAAATCAATTTCTCGTTCTATCTGGGCATCGCGCTCATCGTGGTCAGCGTGCTGCTGCAGACGGTGCGTGCGATTGGCTCAAAAAAAATCGGGCGCTAACGTTTGTTTTTCATCTGAAATGATTAATTTTGCAGTCGCAAAAAATCATTTCAACTAATCACCCAAATAATTACTATGGATAAAACTACTTCAGACACCGAGAAGAGAGACCAGCTGAAGGTGCTGCTCGTTAACGGCAGCCCCCGAACCGACGGCAACACCTTCTGCGCCTTGCAGGAAATTGCCACGCAGCTCGAGAAACACGGCATAGCCACCGAGATAGTGCAGATAGGCAAGAAGGCCATCTACTCGTGCATCAACTGCGCCATGTGCGGCCGGCAGGGCAAGTGCACCTTCGACAACGACCCTTGCAACCAGATTGCCTCGAAGATGGCCGAGAGCGACGCCCTGATTGTGGGCAGCCCCGTATATTACGGACAGCCCAACGGCGGACTGCTGTCGCTCATGCAGCGCCTGTTCTACTCGGGCGGCCGCTTCGTGCAGAACAAGCCAGCCGCAGCCGTTGCCGTTTGCCGCAGGGGAGGGGCCACCGCCGCCTTCCAGAGCATGAACATGATGTTCCAGATGATGAACATGCCCGTGGTGTCGTCGCAGTACTGGAACATTGTGTACGGACAGACCAAAGGTCAGGCAAAGCTCGATGCCGAGGGCATGCAGACCATGCGCACGCTGGCCAACAACATGGCGTGGCTGCTGGAGAAGATACATGCCGGCGGAAGCGAGGCTCCCGAGCGTGAGCATGAAAGGGCGTATATGAGCTTTATCAGATAAATATAATAAGGTGTAATAAATGGCAGAGAGAAAAAACATACAACCCATCGACAACAGCTATGGCCACCTGCAGCCACAGGCACTCGAGATTGAGCGCGTGGTGCTGGGTGCGCTGATGATCGACAAGGACGCCTTCTCGGTGGTCAGCGAGATACTGCGCCCCGAGATATTCTATGAACCCCGCAACCAGGAAATCTACCGGGCCATTCAGACGCTCAGCATGGCCGAGAAGCCCGTCGACATACTGACCGTGGTGGAACAGCTGAAGAAAGAGGGCCAGCTGGAGAACGTGGGCGGTCCGACGTATATCGTGGAACTGAGCTCGCGCGTGGTGTCGTCGGCCCATGTGGAATACCACGCCCGCGTGCTGGCCCAGAAGTTTCTTGCCCGCCAGCTCATCTCGTTTGCCAGCGTCATCGAGACCAAGGCATTCGACGAGACCGTCGACGTGGACGAACTGATGCAGGAGGCCGAAGGCTCGCTCTTCGAAATCTCGCGCACCAACATGCGGCAGGACTACACACAGATTGACCCCGTGCTGAAGGATGCCGTTGAGATTCTGCAGCGGGCATACGCCAATTCAGGCGGACTGACGGGTATCTCGACCGGCTATACCGACCTTGACGACAAGACCTCGGGCTGGCAGAACAGCGACCTGGTGATTATTGCCGGACGCCCCGCCATGGGTAAGACGGCCTTTGCCCTCTCGCTGGCCAAGAACATTGCCGTCGACAACCGCGTTCCAGTGGCTTTCTTCTCGCTCGAAATGAGCAACGTGCAGCTGGTGAACCGTCTGATATCGAACGTGTGCGAGATTTCGGGTAAGAAGATTCTGAACGGACAGCTCGACCGCGAAGAGTGGAAACGGCTCGACTCAGGACTGAGGCTGCTCGAGGGCACGCCGCTCTACATCGACGACACGCCCGGCATGAGCATCTTCGAACTGCGCACGAAGGCCCGCCGACTGGTGCGCGAGAAAGGCGTGAAGATCATTATGATTGACTATCTGCAGCTGATGAATGCCAGCGGGGCAAAGTTCGGCAGCCGACAGGAAGAGGTGTCGACCATCTCGCGCTCGCTGAAGGGACTGGCCAAGGAGCTGAACATCCCCATCCTGGCACTATCGCAGCTGAACCGTGGCGTTGAGGGCCGCGAGGGCAACGAGGGCAAGCGTCCGATGCTATCCGACCTGCGTGAGTCGGGTGCCATCGAGCAGGATGCCGACATGGTGTGTTTCGTTCACCGTCCGGAGTACTATCGCATCTTCAGCGACGAGCATGGCAACGACCTGCGCGGCATGGCCCAGATCATCATTGCCAAGCACCGTAAGGGAGCCACCGGCGACGTGCTGCTGAACTTCAGGGGCGAATTCACCCGCTTCCAGAATCCGCAGGACTCGCTCATCGGTCCGTCGTCGCCCAC
>JAEEGK010001716.1_pt1 | contig 54877 bp, 25 predicted proteins | sample 8958771 | NCBI WGS metagenome assembly JAEEGK01 (sample SAMN16246547, study PRJNA631951) | gut metagenome | biome: gut microbiome; feature: rumen; material: SC-attached | host: Bos | place: Iran: Karaj | collected 2018-10 | reverse complement strand
CAATCCCCAATCCCCAATCCCCATCCAAATTTTTTAAATATGACCATTTTACATAATTTCATTTAATATCTAAAAATTTTTTAAATTAATTAAAAAATACTTTAATGGTCCGCATCCTCCAATTCAACAAAAATATCAAATAAAAAAAAGATAAAGAACAAAAAAAGAGAAAATGCAAATTTTTAAAAAAATATAATTTTATTTGAAATATTGTTTAAAAAATAAAAAATAAAAATGTCAAGTATATCTTCCCAACAACACCAAGATTATTTAATATTAACGCATAATATAGAACTTTTAAATACAATAAGCCAAACAAATAAAATGGCTTCAAAAATAAAAGAAACAGGAATAGATACAACAGATTTTAATGATTTATATGATAATTCATTTAATTTTAAAGAAATAAAGAGAAAATATATAAATAATTTAATTTCATATTCTTTTTTAAAAAAAATTTCTTCTTTATATCAATGGCCAATTGGTTGTATAGGAAATTTAATTGATAATAGTATATTTCATGGTAAATCAAATATAATTAAAATAGATGTTAAATGTTATAATAAAGAAGTTTTCCAAATATTACATTTAGCTGATAAAGATATTGACATATCTAAAATAACAAAACCAAATTCAAATTTAAGTTTTTACTCAGATTTCAATAACAAAAAAATAGTTTTAAGTATTATTGATAATGGAATAGGAATTTCATCAGAAATTTTTAATAAAATGATGTTTTCTTTTGGAGATAAAAGTGAAAAAAATTTAAATAATACTTTACATAATTATTATAATTTTGGTATAACTTTAAAAAGTTCTTGTATGAGATTATCTGATTCCTTATTAATTATATCAAAAACAAAAAATGAATTTAGTATTGGTTTAATTTCTAATTCAATGCAAATGAAAATTAATAATGATTTAATTGTTACTCCTATTGTTAATTATATTCATAAAGATAATATATTTGAATTTAAAAGTCAATATGCTTTACAAAGTTTGAATTTAATTTTAAATGAAGTTAGATTTCTTTTTTGGAATGAAGAAGAATTATTTTCTTATATTAAAACTTTCCAAACTGGAACTCATATTTTTTTGTTTGATTTTAAACAATTTAGTCCAAAAAAAGAAAATTTAGGAAATTTAAATAATTTTGAATTATTATTTGATTACAATGAAAAAGATATTTTATATAATATTTTTTATATATTTAATAATAATAGAGATTTAATTGATGTTTCTTTAAAAAAATATATTCAAAATTTATATTTAAATAATAATTGTAATATTTATATTTTTGATGAATTAATTGATTTGAAAAATTCTGATATTAATCAATTAAGAAATTTTCATGATAGTTATAAAGAAAATAAAAATGAAATCAAAGATGATAAAATTGAAATTATTAATACTAATTTTAGTATTCAGTGTGATAAAAAAAATGAAATAAAATGCTTAATCTTTGATAATGAATTATACAATGGAATTTTAATAAAAAAAAATGAAGAAACTTTTATGAATGAAATTTTAAAAAAAAAATATAATATTAAGTTTTCTACCATTGAACAAAATGAAATTTTACTTTTTTTAAAAGGGAGACTAATATCAAGATTAAATCAAAAGAAATTCGGTGATTTATCATATTTCGAAAAAAAAAAATATAAAAAAGAAAATCAATTAAAAAAAAATTATACAAATAATTGGCTTGGTTATATAGAACTTCCAGATAATTCTCTTTATGAAACGGTTAGTACAAAAACAGAATTTAAAGACAAAATATTATTTTCATATTTTTATAGTAAATTATTTAATTTATTAAAAAAAATTCAGGAATAAAAAAATAATATAATTAATTAAATATAAAATACATAAAATACATTTAAAGACAAAATAAACATATAAAAATAAATATAAAAAAATTGAAATTCAATATAATTATAAAAACCAATCATCATTTAAAATATTCTCAGTAGAAATTCTTTTAGAAGGTTCAAAAACTAACATTTTTTTAATTAAATTACAAGAATTAACACTTAGAAAATTAGGTAAATCAAAATTACCTTTATTGACTTTTCTACATAAAACTTCTTCAGTATTAGCTTTAAAAGGGAAATATCCAGTTAACATAATATATAATAAAACACCAAGAGACCAAATATCAGAATATTCAGGAATATATTGATATTTATTTATTATTTCTGGTGACATATATGTTGGAGTTCCACATAAAAATTTTTGATATGTATTTTTAGGACATTTTATACTAAAACCAAAATCTATTAATTTTACTTTTTTTTCTTCTATTAATAATATATTTTCTAATTTTATATCTCTATGATATATATTTTTTGATTTACAATAATTTATTGCTTTTATTATTTGAAAATATATTTCTTTACATTTTTCTTCTTTAATTCTTAATTCTGGACATTTTTTTATATAATCTGATAATGATATTCCATTTATATATTCTAATATTAAATATATATTTTTTGGAGAATCTATTACTTCATATAATTTCATTATATTTTCATGGTTTAATTGTTTTAATACTGATATTTCATTTTTTACTGAATTTCTCTTTTCTAAATCTAATAAATTTAACTTTGGATATATTTTAATTGCAAATTTTTGTTTTGTTATTTTATTAATTCCTAATCTTACTAAAGCAAAAGAACCTTTTCCTAATTCTTTTCCTAAAATATAATTTTCTATTTTTCCTTGTAAATTTCTATTTGAATTTAATGAATTATTATTTGTATTTATTTTATTTGATACTAATAAAGTATTATTATGTATTTTAAATATCCCCGTTTTATTTCTTATCATTTTGTTTTCATATTTATTTAATTTATGGAAATTTTCTTCTAATTTTTTTTCTTTTGTTTTATTAGAAATAGGAAATTTATTTTTAGAAATATTTTTCTTAATTGGATTATTACTTAAATTATTTTTTTTTTCACAAAAACTCATTCTATTAGTATTATTCATATAACTAGTATTATTAATATTACTTATAGAAAAAACATTATTATCTTTGATTGATGTATCATTTAAAATTTTTTGATCGCTAAAAGAAGTAAAATTTCTAATTGGAGTTTTTTTTTTAATTTTATTTTCATTCATTGCCATATTATATGATAATTTCATTAATTGATTTATTCCAAAATTTCTAACAGATTTTTTAGGAGAAAAATAAATTTTATCTTTTTCATTTAAACCTTTAAAACTATTTCTATTATTATTAATTATATTACAAGTAATAGTATTATTAGCATTACTAATATTAATACTATCTAAATTATTGTTTTTTATAAAATCACTTTCTTCAAATTGTTTTGAATCTAAACAATAATCTGTTATTAATATATTATCTTCATTTTCATTTGAATATTCTTCTTTTATTTTATTTTCTTCTGTATTATGTCTTATACAATCTGTTTTAAAAAAACTTGTTTCAATGGAAGAATTATTTGATTTTTTATTTTTTTGAATTGGAGAAGTAAAACTTAATTCAAAACCTTTTTTTTTCTTTATAAAATTTAATATTTTTACTATACTCTCTTTTGAATTTTTTTGTGTTTGATTTTTATTATTATTAATTTCTTTAATATCATTTTTATTATTTATTTTTTTTTTTATTAATGTTGAATACTGATAAGTAATTTTTTTACTTTTTTTAGGTGTGAAATAATTATTTAGTTTTCTTATCTTATTTACTTGATTATTCTTTAATTTATTATTTGATATTATTGGACTTTTCAAAGAAAAAGGAGAAAGAGGAGTTTTATTAATTGAATTTTTTTCTCTACTCGTTGAAGTATTTGAAGTTGTATTTGTTTCTATATTTGGTTTTTTTTTTAAAACATCTATTTTGTTTTTTGATAAAGTAAATATTTTTTTGTTAACATATATTTTATGAGATGATATATTATCATTATTATTTTTGTTCTCATTTATTTTTTCTATTCCCTTTTTTAAATTATTTTGAATGTTTCCTAAAGAATTTTCACTATATGAATTTGATTTAATCATTTTTAAATTTTTTATAAAAAAAAATTATATATTACAATTATTATAATTATAATAAAAAGTCTTTAAATATTATATTCATTTAAAAAAACTTGAATATATATAATAAAAAAATATATATTTATCTAACTTAATATTTGTTTTTTCCGATTTTTTCTTAGTTCAAGTTATATCAATATGAATATTTAATTTTCGTTATTTAAAAATATAGTTCTTATTTGAGAGTACATGTTTTTTTTATTAATTAATAAATTTTTTTGAAATATTAAAATTTTTTGGAGTAATAAGAAAAAATCAATGTTCTAATTAGTTAATGAAAAATTTAGGAGAATAATTTACAATATAATATATAATAACTTTAATTTTTGAAATAATTTCTGTTAATTTTTTCTATTTTTTATATATAAATTTTGTATTACTATTATTTATATTATATTTTTTATTCTTGGTGATTAAATATTAAGATAAAAATTTTTAATGTATTTTTTAATTTATTTGGAGAATTATTTGAATTATCTCAATTACTTTTTTGTATTTTCATTTTTAATCATTAAAAAACTCTAAATATTTTAAATGTATTATTTTTTAATGTTTTTTTATTAATAATTTATTTCATAATTTTTTTCAAAATTATTATTTCTTTTTTATTAATGTATTTTTGAAGAAAGTTTTGATTTTTGGTTTTATAGTTTTTTCTTCAATAAAAGTTATTTCTATTGAAATTAATTTCATTTACTCTTTAAGGAAAGAATGAATAATTTCAAATATATAAGATTTTATTCTAAAAGAAGAATAATTTCTAAAAAATCTCAAAACAAATTCCCATAAAATTTAAAGTAAAATTATATTTTTAAACATTCTGAAAATATATATTAATCTTCCAAAATAAAAAAAATCAAAAACTTAACCAAAAAAAACAAAAGTAAAAAAGGCCTAAAATCAAACATCAAAATATTTATAACTTAGAAAAAAAAGCATCAAAAAAAATTAATAAAAAATCCAATATATAAAGTAGAAGAAAGAAATTAAAAAACAAATAAAAAATAAAAGAATGGAAAAAAGTAAAAAAGATCGTCAAAAGAGTAAAGACAAAGAAAAGGAGAAGAAGGAAGCAAAGAAGGAAAGAAAATCATCAAAACCAAAAGATAAAGAAAAAATAAAAAAAGAAAAAAATGAAGAATCAAAAGTAAAAAGAGCAAAATCAGCATATTTATTTTTTTGCGGAGATAAAAGAGAACAAATAACAAAAGAAAACCCAGAGAAAAAAGCAAAAGATATATTAAAATTATTAGGTGAAGCTTGGTCTAAATTATCTGATTCTGAGAAAAAAAAATATCAAGAAATGGCTGATAAAGATAAAGAAAGATATGAAAGAGAATGTAAAGAAAAAGGTATTGAACATAAAAAAGGAAAAAAGAAAACAGCAGCAAAAAGTGAAAAAAATAAAAGATCTAAAAAAAAAAGTGAAGATGATGATAAAAAATCAGATGATGATGATGATGATGATGATTAAGGTTTTTTATTTTTTTTGCTTTAGCTTTTTTTTCTTTGTTTTTTTATGTTCTTTTAGGGTAATTATTTTTAGTTTTTTTATTGAATTTAAATTTTTTTTTTTAAAAAAATTTGAAAATAAAAATATTTTTATTTAAAAAAACATAAAGATTTTTACAAATTTAAATTAAAAAATATATATGTTATAAATGTAATACATTAAGTTTCCTCCATTATTATAAAAAATTTTAGTGTTTTAAAAAATTATTTAAGAAAATATTCCAAAATTTATACAAAAAAAAAGAATTTAAAAATTATAAATAAACTATTCTTAGAAATTTTATTTGATAATTTTTCTTTGATGAGAAGACTTATTAAAAGATTTATGAAAACAACAATTTATATTTTTTAATTTTAATTCTTCAATTTTTTCATTTTTTTCAACATACTTTTCTAAAGTAATAAACTGATTTCCAAACTGAACAAAAATATTATTATTATTATCAATATTTAAAATAACACTTTGACTTCCATATTTATATTCAAAAGGAGAAATTTTTTTAAATTTAATTTTCCTATTTTTTCTACTTTCAAATTCTTTAATAAAATTATCAATTTTTTCTTCTTTTGAATAATTATAATTTTCACTTTCAGAATCTTCTTCTTTTTCTTCATCAACTTCTTTAATAGCTTTAATTTTATCAATATTTAATTTTCCCATATTAATATTTCCCATTTCAATTATTGGTTGACTTATTTGAAAACCATTATAATTATTTTCTTCTGTTTCTTTTATATTATATCTAAATAAAAGGGCTTTTAATCTTATTTTAGAATCTTCATCATCATCATATATTTGAGATATATTTCCATATAGTTTTATTAATGTTTTTATTGAAGATAATATTAATCTTTTTACTTCTTCCTTATTTATTTCTTTTGTTATTTGGGATTCTTTATATTTTTGAATATCCAAATCAAAGTAAAATATATTAAAGATATTTTGATATATTATATATTCACTCTTTTTATTATATGTTTGTTGCTTTAATATTTTGTTGTTTATGTTTTTGTTTAAATTTATTTTTATTAATTTTGTTTCTCTGTTTATTTGATTTTCATTTAATTTATTTATTTGTTTTTTTATATAATTTACTCTTTCTATATTTGAAGTGAAAATTGAGATTAATTTATTCTTTTTTTCTTTTAAAAAAGAAAATTTTCCCATAATTAAAGAATAATATTTAATCAAAGTTTCTATATTATCTTTAATATTTTGATAAGCTTCATTTAAATTATTTCCCTCATAATTATTTTTTTCAAAAACAGAATAATTAAATTTAAAAGTATTAAAAATAGAATAAATATCATTATCTATTTTTTCATTTAAATTTTCATTTTCAATATTATTAATAAGTAATTGATCAATAGTAGATAATTCACTAAAATTTTTATCTTGTTCATAAAGATTTAATTTTTGTTCTAAATGAGAACAACTATTATTATTTTCAAAATTCATATTATAATAATCATCTTTAAAAGGTTCATAAGTAATAGATTTACTTTTATTATGTTTATTACTAACTCTTTCATTTTGTCTACTTTTAATTTGATTATTTTTATTAATATTTAAACCAAAAAATTCTTTTCTTAAACTATTTGGGCTTTTTTTTTTATTAATAGTTCTATTTGAGTGATTTAAAAGATTATATATTTTATTTTCAAATTGCTCAATTGTTTTTGTTTTACTATGTTTATTAGGAGGAGTTGACATCAATTTTTTTTCATTTTTTAATTCATTTTCTAAGGTTTTTTTTCCTTGAGTATTCAAAGCAGTTTTTGAACTTATATTATTATGAAAAAAACTTTTGTTATTTTGAATTGAAGAAGGCATTGTTGGAAATGAAGCATTATTTTTTATAATAAAACTATTGGTTTTATTTTTATTCAATATTTTTACATTTGTATAAATTTCAATTGTAAAATTACTTTCTTTTGAAAATGCACCAAATAATATTCTTTTTGTTGATTCTATCATTATTAATGAACATTTTTTTTTAATTTCAAAAGATGAATTTTTATTTGTTTTTTTTATTAATGATAAAGGAATTATATAATCACTTATTCCAATTAAAGAATTTGATTTTGAATTTATTAATCGAATATTATATTTCAAATCTTTTTTTATATTTTTTATTATATGATTTAATGTTTGAAATGAAATTTCACTTAAATTAATTTCTCCTTCAAAATTATCTAATTTAAATAAACATACTAAGTCTGTAAGGTCTATTTTTGATAAATTATTTGGCTCATAATTTATTATTTGAATTGATATATTGCAGTTAGTCATTTTATTCAAATTCAATTATTTTCAAAAAAATTAAAAAAATTAGAAAAATAAATAATATTAATTATTTATGAAATAAATACATTATTTTAATGATAATTAAAAAAAATAAATTTATAAATTACATAATAAACTATAATATATATTAAAAACGATTAAAGATAAAATATAAACAAAGAATAATTATGAATAAATAAAAAAATTTAAAAGAAAGCAATAGATACAAAAGAATGAAAAAATTTAAGAAATAAATTTATAATTATTAATTAATAAAATATATTTTAATAAAATAATTCCAAATGAAATTATATAGACATGTCCGAGGAAAAAGTGACACAGACTTTTTTACAGATAAAATATATTTAGATAACATTCATTATAATATGAAATCATATAAAAATTCCTTATCTGAAAATTTATCAGATTCAGATTTAGAAATAAAATCATATAATCCAGGAAGAAATAAAAAAAAATTAGGAGTTAAAAGATATTCTGCTGAATATGTTCCCAATATTCAAATTTCAGATATTAAAGATGAATTCAATCAATTTATTATTCATGCTCTTCTCTTTAAAAAACATTTTGATGATGATGTAATTGAAGGATTTATTTTATCACAGAAAACTTATTTAGATATTATTTTAACAATTATGAGAGAATTAATTAGAAGATTCAAATTAAATTATGATAAAGGAGATAATTTAATTTTAACTTCTTTATTGAGTGATAAAAAAGATCAAGATTCTGAATTAATTGAAAAAATAGATAAATTTGATAATGTTCTTCAAATAATGATTGAAACACAACCAAAAGATTTTTATAGAGAAGTTAAAAATATGATATTAAATGAATTTGAGAAAAGTAGATATCAAATAGCACAATTTTTAGATAATTATCAAGGAAAAAAAAAGATTTTAATGGCTGATCAAGCAACGAAATTTTCAACTCATAGACAAAATAGTAGTAATATTTTAGAAGATAATTTTGATTTAATGAATAATGAAGAAATTACTGAATTTATTGTTTCAATATCTCAAATTGTTTTATTTTCAATGAGTACAATTTCTTTTAAATTAGATTATTATTCTTTAACTATGAATTGTTTAATGGAAAAAATAAAAACATATATATCAACTTTTATAGAATCTTCAAGAAAAGAATATGCAATCATTCAAAAATTAAAAGGTAATCAAATGAAAACATTATATTTTATTGATAGACTAATTTTTCTTTCAAGAACTTTTACTACTTTATTATATGGAGAAAATGAAAGATTAAATTTAAATATTTTTTCTTCAAGTGGAAAATATATATTAAATAATTTTATAGAAATAATTTCGAAATGTGAAAATTTAGTTTTAACTTCAGATGAAAAATTAGAAAAAAGAAGAGCAATGTTAAATAATACAATATTTTATTCAAATAAAAAGGAAATTTCTCAATATAAACAATATCTTCAAATTTTTTTTTTTAATAATTCAAATATGAATTCTGAATTAGAACAACAATTTAAATTTTATTTTAATACAAAATTAATTGTTTGGAAAGATGTGACTTTAACAGTTGATTCAAAAAAATCTTTTGAAGTATGTAGAATATGTGAACAACAAGTTCCAATAAATGAATTTATATTACATGTAAATTATTGTAAAGAACAAACAATATTTTATAATCAAATGAAATTAGTAAAAACAAATTTAATGAAATATATTCAAATGTTAGAATATTTTAAAGATTCTTTCTCAATAAAAGATAATATTATCTTTTCTCCAAATAATAATTTAATGAAATATTTTAATAAAAAAAGTGGAAGTTCATTTTTAGGAACTCCAGATTTTCTTTTATTAAATAAAAAATCATCAAATTCAAATAAAAAATCAGATTTGAAATTTTTAGATAACTTAATAAAAATATATGAATATGAAAGTGGATTACCATTTGATAATTATGAAAGAAATCCAAAAGAAATATCTCATTTACAATCAATGTTATATTTTACATTATTTTTATTTATAGAAAATCAGAAAGAAATAAACTTTTCAAAAGAAGTAAATGAAATATTAGGAGGAATATTTCAAGTCTTAAGTAAGAAAATAACAAGTATAGAATATATATTAACAGTAATGGAAAGTAAAGCAAAGAGTAATATTTATAATTTAAATAGTACAACAATGTTAACTAAATCTTGTAGTAGAGATAATTATATTAAATTTATTGAAAATAAAAATAGTTTACCTTTATCAAATTCTTTTTCAATATTAAGTCGATCTAATACTAAATTACCAGTTAGAAATAAAAGTTTTATTATTTCTGATGAAGGAAATTTTTCTTCTACTGTTAATACTGTTAAAAATATTTTAAGTGTTAATAGTACTATATCTTCCCCTGCTATGAGTAATTTTTGGAAAACTAAAAATGCTACTAACATTCATGGAAATGATGAAATTAATATCTCCAATTTTTTTGATAAAAGATCACAAACTTTAGAAAAAAGAAAATGTAATTTAATGAGGAAAAAATTTAATGAAAAAGATTTCTTTGATGATAGTTTTAGAAAGGATAGTTCTAGAAATAATAAAAATAATGTTAAAAGTTCTTTTAATCCTGATAATTCAAATGGTGGATTTATTTTAAGTCAAGGAAAGAAAGAATCTAAATTTTTAAATTTAAAACCAATTAAAAAAAAATCTACTGATGAATATACTAAATCTAATATAATAAAAAATAAGTTAAATGAAAATAATAAAAAAAAAACATTTCAATTATTTCATAAAGGTAATAGTAAAACTAAAGATGAAGATAAAGATGATAGTGATGAAGAAAAAGGAAAATTAAATATAATTAATACTAAAGAAGATAGTGACAGTGATGATAATGAAACTATGAATTATTTAAAGTTTTTAAAAGGAGATATTTCTAATATTTCTATTAATTCTAATCCTACCCATAATGAAATTACTAATTCACCAAGTAAAAAGAGTTTATTTCATAGAAATGATAGTGATATAAATAATAGTAATAATAATATTCGTAAAGTTACTTTTGGAAAAAAAGAAGAAAATAATGATAATATAAAAGAAAATGAAAATAAAGAAAAAAAAGAAAATATTCCTTTCTTTAATATGTTAAAACATAATGTAGAAACAAATTCTTCAGACAATGAAAAAACATCATTTAATAAAAAAAGTAGTTTAAATTTTGGTGGTTTTTTTTCAAAAAAACCACATGTTTCATTTAAAGATTTAGAAGAAGAAAAAGATGAAAAAACAGTAATTAAATTAGAATCAAATGATGAAGAAGAAGAAGAAAATGAAGACAATTTATTTTTTACAAAATCAAAAAATAAGAATAACCAATTTTTACAAAGTTCAAATGATGATGATATGGAAAATTCAGAATCTATTGAAAATGAAGAAGAAATCATTTACTATATTGGATGCTGTGATTCAAAAACTGAAAAAAAAAAAAAATTTAGTGAAATGACTGAAATTTATATGGAATTATTAGATTATGGTCAAATTAATTCTTTCTTACAAAGTTCTAGTAATCAATGCTTTGACAGTGATGTAGATAGCAATACTGATTCTGGAATTTTAACTTCAGGGAAAAAAGGAGGATTTGAATTGAAAAATATTAGATTAAAAAATAAAGATTATAATTTAACTAATAAAACAAAAAATATTAATAATAATAAATCAAATCAAAATATAAATAAATTAATGAATTTAAATATTAATAATAATAATACAAATAATAATAATAATTTAAATAATAATAATATATCTAAAAGCTTTTTTTCAAAGAATAAAAATCAAAATTCAGAAAATAAAGAATCTATAAATAACATAACAGAGAAAAAACAAAGTTCAAATAATTTAACAAGTTCAAAATTATCTCAATCAACAAACCGTCATTTATCTTACCAATCATTAACAGAATCTCCAAATTATTCAAGTATGAATGGAATAAATAATTTTCACTTAATATTAGAATTAGCAAAAGGAGGATACGGAAGAGTAGATTTATATAAAAAGAATACAACAGGAGATATGTATGCTATAAAAACAGTTGATATTCAAAATATGAAAAAAAAGAAATTATCATCCACTTTAAAAACAGAAACTTCAATATTAAATGAAATAAATAATGATTATTTAGTTAATTGTTATTTTATTTGGAAAGATAGATTTAATTATTATTTCGCAATGGATTATATGCCAGGAGGAGATTTATTTGGTTTATTATCAAATATGATTATTCCTCAAAAAACAATTCAATTAATTTCAGCAGAAGTAATTTTAGGTCTACATTATTTACATAGTATAAATATTATTCATAAAGATTTAAAACCAGAAAATATATTAATATCAAAAGAAGGTCATTTTAAAATAACAGATTTTGGTTTGAGTCAAAATGAAAATAAAAATAAAGAATCAATATGTGACATGGATGGTTTGGATAAAAGTGATTCTTCTTCTCTTTCAAATGATATTGAAAATACTGTTGTAGGAACTTTAAATTATATGGCTCCTGAATTATTTACTAATGAATATGAAATTACTCCTTCAATTGATTATTGGGCTTTTGGTGTTTTATTATTTGAATTATATACTTTTAAAGTCCCTTTTTACGACGAAAATCAAGAAAAAACCAAATTTAATATTATTAATATGAAATTCAATTGGAGTGCTATGGATGACGAAGATGTTAAAAATAATTATAAAAATTTAAATGATGCTAAAGATCTTATTAATAAATTTATTGTTAAAAATCCTAATGAAAGATGGAGTGATGAGGATATTGATAAAATTAAAAAACATAGTTTTTTTAAAGATTTTGATTGGGATAATATTAGAAATATTCATGATAAAGTTGTTATTGGTTATTTAAAAAAAACTGTTGATGAAATAAATAAAAAAATTAAAGAAGCAAATAAAAAAAATCAAGAAAATAATAAAAGTATTATTTTAGAAAGATTTAATAGTATTGCAAGTGGGAATGATAATAATGAAGGAGGATATTATGTTGCAAGAGTAGATAATTTATCTAATAAAAATTATGAACTAATTAGAAGGAATTTTGTAAAAAAAGAGTTTAAAATTTCCGATAATGACGCGGTTGATTCTTTAATGTTAGACTTAAAATAAATTAATATATATACATATTTATAATATAATATATAATATAAATTAATAAAAGTTGATTTATTCGTTATATATTATTTGACGATAAATTTCATCTGATTGAAATATATTTTGTAAAGTTAATTTTATTTTTTCATCATTTATATTTATTAAAGATAATAAATTATATAAATCTTCACTTTCATTTGAATTTAACCAGGTTTTTATTTTATCTTTTAATTGAGTGTTTTTTATTTCTTTTTCACGTTCAACTATTTTCTCATTATTTGAATTAGATAATAGATTAATTCTTTTATTAACTAAAATTTCTCGGTTTTTCTGATTTATATTAAATAGTTTTAAAAGTATTATTTCAATTTTTTCCATTTCATTTTCAATTTGCTCATTTGATTTTAAATTATTCACAAAAAAATAAATATCTTTTTGAATAATATCATCATTATTATCAAAAAATTTCAATCGTTTATTTTCATCATAAATATCATATTTCTTTTTTAATTTAATTAAAAATTTCTGAGCATGAGATCTAATTTGAGTACTTGTTCTTGTTTTAACATATTTTTCAACTTTTTTCCAATCATTTCCATATAATAAACATCCTTTAATAAATCTAATGTGTTCTTCTTTAATCCAACGACCTTTGCTATTAATTTTATTTTTTTTTATTATATTTTTGTTTTTGAATTCCTCATTTATTTTATTGGTTAAATTTATGCTTAGAGAATTTATGTTTTGTATTTCTGAATTTTGAGAATTTATTGATATATCATTTATCATTTTTATGATTGTTTAATTTTTTGATTTATTATTATATCTTGCAAAGTATCTTTTGAATTTTTAATTATTTTTTTTTCAAAAATTATTTGAGAGTTCTTTTTTCAATTTATTAATTGGATAAAATAAAAAGGGTGTATTCGGAAAATTAAACAAAAATATAAATTATATCTCTTCATTATAATTCAATTTATTCAAACATCATTTGATTCAAATATTTAAATATTTAATTAACCTAAATTCATTAATAATATGATTATAAAAATAATAATTAATTTTTATCATTGTTGGAAAATAAGAATTTGACAAATTTAATATTTCCAAAAAAACTTAATATCTCTATTTATTATAAATATAAGATTTATATTATTATTTTTAATTATTTTCATTGAGAATAAGAAGGAATAAATTTTTAAATAAATAATTAAATATCAGAAATAATAATTTATTTTTAAATATTCCATAATTTAAAAAAATTAAATTCAAAATTTAATAAATTTCTTTTATTTATACACTAAAGTTTTTAAATTCTTAAACATTTTAAAAATTACTATAAGAAAAAGTAAACATTTTTCCAGACAAAAAACTTTTAAAAGGGATAATAATAAGACCTTCTTCGTATTTTGATAAATTTGAAGTATTTTAGTATACTTTTATGATAATTTGAATTTTTTGAGGAATCATTCTATTTTCTTTATAAAACAATAATAGTGCTTTTTGTTCATCTCAATTTAGTCTTTGTAAATAATTAACTACAAAATTATTACTATTTCTGTTGATAAATTAAAATATTTGATTTTTTCTGCTTAATTAACATCATCTCCCATTTAAAGTAATATAATTGAAATTTGATTTTTGAATATTTAATATTTATTTATTTATTATAATGTAACTTAAATAAATTTAATAATGGATAAAGAAGATAATTCATTAGAATATGATAATGAAGAAAAAGAAGAAAATGAAAATGAAGAAAAAAATGAAAATGAAGAAAAAGAAGAAAATGAAGAGGAAGAAAAAAATGAAAATGAAGAAAAAGAAGAAAATGAAGAGGAAGAAAAAAATGAAAATGAATTTGAATATGAAAATAAAGAGGAAGAAAATAATGAAAATGAAAAAGAAGAAGAAAAATTAAATGAAGAAAAAAATGAAAATGAAAAAGAAGAAGAAAAATTAAATGAAAAAAAAGAAGAAAATGAAAATGAAAAAAAAGAAGAAAAATTAAAAGAAGAAGAAGAAGAAAAAAAGGAAGAAGAAGAAAAAAAGGAAGAAGAAGAAAAAAAAGAAGAAGAAAAAATAGATACATCTGAATTAGAATTAGAAAATAAAACATTAGAAGAAGAAAATTCAAGATTGGCGATTGAAAATGAAAAATTAACTCAAAAATTATCAAAATTAAAACAAAGTGTTTTATTAATAAAATCAAAATTAGATAATGATATAACAAATCAATTAGAACAAAAAAAAAAGACAATAAAAAATTTAAATCAAATGATAAAAGAATCGAATCTAACAATTTCAAAATTAGAAAATAAAATAAAAAAAAAAAATGAATATCAAAATGATTTAAACATATTTCGATCAAGAATGGAAGTTGCTTTAAAAGAAAATTCAGATATAGAAGAATTATTAAACATCCAAGAAGAAGAAATAAAAAATTTATCTTTAAATAATACTAAATATTCAAATGATATTTCTGGTAAAAGTATTAATATTGAAAATATTAATAAAGATTTGATTACTTTTAATAAAATGTTAATTGAAAGTAAACAAACTATTCAAAAACTTAAACAAAAAATAAAAAAAAAGGATGAGGAAGAAATTAAAAGACAAAATTTAATTAGTGAAAAAATTAATGAAATTACTATGTTAAAAGAACTTATTGAATCTTTAAAATATCAAAAAGATCAAAGTAACATGAATATAAATAACAATAATATTAATAATAATGATTTTACCAATTTACTTAATCAATCTCCTTCAAAACTAAATATTGAAGAGGAAGTTTTAAATAATGTCAAACCTGGATTAAATGATGTTGAAGAAGATAATTTAAAAGAAATTGCAGGATTAATGAAAAAAGTATTAGAAGAATAAAATTATAATTAATTCAAAAAATCATTTATTATAAATTTCCTTATTATTATATTAAAAAAGCATATAATTAATATTTTAAAAATTTAAATTAATTTTTTTTATTTCAAAAGAAGAAAAAAAAAAATTTAAATTTATTCTCTTTTAATATAAAAAAAGATATATGTTAGATTTATTTTTCCCTAATAGTTTTCATTTTAAATAATAAAGTCTTATCTTTTTTAAAAAGAAAAGTTATTCCCTTCATTTTTAGAAAATAAAATTTCAAAATTCAAAAAGAGTAAAAAATGTTATTCAAAAACATTCTAATTTAATTAAAAAATATTATAAATAATTTACCTAATTATGATGAAGAATTTAATAAATTTAAATACCAAGAATTTCAGAAAAAATAAATATTCTATTTTTTTAAAATTTGAAAAGAGAAATTCCTTTTTAAACTCTTTTAATAAATTATTAGATTTAATTTTTAAAAACCATCAAAATAAAATAAAAAAAGAATATTATATGAATGAAAAATTAACTAATGATTTATCAATTCAAAATATAATAATTCCATTATTTTCTTCTATTATAGAAAACAATTTTTTATTTTAAATTAATTATTGGATTTTTGGATTGAACACTAACAAAATTTTGATTTTTTAAGAAATTTTATTGAATTTTTGAATAAATTAATTATTTTGTGGATAAGGATTATTTATTGTAAAATCTACTTTTAATTTATTTCAATCTGTTTTTATTTAATGTATTTTTTTAAATTCAATTTATTTGAATTTCTTTTATGTAGAGGGAATTATTTTTTGGTTCAAATAATATGTTTCTTTCATTCTATAGAAAAGTCTACATTTTTTTTTCTTTACTTTTAAATGACTTTTTAGATTAATATTTTTTTATTAATTAAAATTTAATGATTATATATTAAATATAAAAAAATATAATTATTAATTTTCCAAACTTTTTGCTTTTTTTATAGGGAAAAATTCAATTTTATGTTGCTTAATAGAATTGAAAACTTGAAAATCAATAGAATTTAAATCATGTTCATCGGTTTTTCTAATTTTCAAAATATATTTAAAATAATTTTCAATATTATGTTCATGCTGTTGATGATAATCAAAATCAATACCTTTAATTTGGAAATTACTTCTATGTAAGGAGCAAATAAAGCAAACATTAGTTTTTTCTTCATCAATGAGATTATTTTGTTCTCTTAAAGCTTGAAAAGTATCAACAATAATACCATTAATAATATTTAACACAATTAAAATAATAATAAAATAAAAAACCCAACTAAAAATAAATTCACTCCAAAAACCATCTTGACTATCAATTTTAATATTAAAAGGAACTCCTCCTGCTCTTATTCCATAATTAAATAAATATAAGAAGCATTCTAAATATGAGGAACATAATTCAGTTCCATCATCTAAAGTTCTAAAATAAAATAATGTTACTGAAGCATAAAATAATATTAATATTACTAATAAAAATGCTGTTGATAAAAATTGCTTATATCTTACTTGAATTGAATATAAAACACTTCTTATTGTATCAAATATATTAAATATAGGGAATAATTGTAAAGAAAATAAAAATCTAAATTTTTTAAATAATATTGCAGGAATTCCAACTAATAAAGTTGCAATAAAAGGGAAAATTTCCATATTAAACATAGATGAAAAAATAAATGAAAAAAAATCCCAAAAAGTTTCCTTTTCAGTAATTAATTGAAGATGCTTCATATAAGTAAAAGTATACCAATTTAATATTAAAGCAGATAAAAATATTAAATGAAGAAAAGCAAATGGTATCATTACAATAGAAAAGATATTATTATTTTTACCATATATTAAACATATATTGGTAAATATTGCACATGCTGCATTTACTATTTCTAAATCTGGATATCTTATTTGAAATAGGAATAATAATAATTTATTATTATTTAATGATTTTCTCATCATTATTAAATTATCTATTTCTGAATAATAATTTAATATTGAATTTAATTTAGCGTTAAAATTTGTATAATCTGCTTTTTGTAAAAAAGAAATTGTATCTCTTGGTTCTAAAAAGAGAGAATCTGGATGAACCATAAAAAATACATTTTCAAAATTTGTTTTTTTACTACAATTACTATTTCTAAAATTAATGACTTTATTTTTGAAATTTTTACTAAAGAAATTATTATATCTATAAACTTCTTTTTCATCTTTTGATTTATCTTCAGTAAAAGAAATTTCATTTTTTTTAATAATTGTAGAACAAAAAGAATAATATTCTTTTCTGAGTAATTTCATAGAATTTTCTTCTTCTGCTTGAGGATCATAAATTAATTCTTTTAAAGAATTTAAAATTTGATGAATTTGATCTCCTAAAGCTTTATCTTTAAAAGAATTAATTCTTTGAATGTATAAAAATATTCCTGTTGAAATATTAAATAAAGGATCATCAACTAATTTTTCATCATATTCAATAAATAACTCTAATAAATCATTTGAACATCCTGATTTTATCGTTTGATTTCCAGTTATTTTAATTATTAATTTTCTAAAAGCATTTATTGCGACACTTAATAATTTTTTAGGATTTAATTTTAAAATAACTGGAATTTTAATTCTAATTGGATTAGAATTTTCTTCAATGAAACAATTTAAATAAGTTATAAAGAAACTTATTATTCCTTCATATTCTGAATTTGAATCTACATAATCTAAAAATTGATAATGTTTTCTAAAATATAATTCTAAACCTGAATGACTAATTTCATCTGTTGAAGTAGATAAATCTTCAAAATTTTCAGGATAAGTTCCTTGAATAATTTCAATTAAAAAATCAGTAACTTTTTCTAATAAAGGATTAAAATATTCAAAATTAAAATTTCTAAAATTATCTAATAATTCAACTTTCTCTAATGAATGCTTCATATTTTCTAAAATTAAAATAGGAATTCTAAAAATAAAAGGAATAAAAATATCTTTTCCAAATACCTCTAAATCAACAGTTCCAATTGCTTTGTCATAATTAATATACATAGTTTGAAAAAGAGGATTATGATCTTCACAAAATAATCTTAAAAATTCAAGAACATTAATGAAAGTGTTATAATATCTTGAATAACCTGGATCAATTCTATTAAATTCAATAAAAATAAATTGAATTAAAAAAGGTAATTGTCTATTGATTAATATATTAACTAATTCTTTTCCTTTATTAGATTCATCCACTACAATATCTTGCCAATGATCAGGATTACTTTTAAAACACAAATCAATACTTTCAATAATAGTACTTTTACTTTCAACATAAGTACTTATATATGGATTATAAAAAGTTCCTAAATGATCTAATTTTTCTCTTTGTAATTTTAATTTTGTTGTTAAATCTTTTATTGATCTTCTTTGATTTCCTATTAATAATGTTGTTGATGATTGAGGTCTATTTGCGGGTTCTCTTATTGTTCCAAATTTTATTGCTTTTCTATTGAGATTTAACACATTTAAAGTAGATTGGTTATCTCTTGGATAAACAAAACGATTTAATAAATCTAAAGCAATTATTCTTTGAAGGCTCTCTTTTTGCTCATCTATAAATATTGAATGAAATATATTGTTTTCTTCATAATTTGATTTCTTTTCAATATAATCCTCTATTACTGGAGGTACAATTACTAATAAATCTCTTTTGTTTGTATCTTTTATTTTTACGTGAGTTTTATCTATTTCTATTTTTTCTGGTTTAAATATCTTTTTATATATTTTGAAATTCTTTATATTATCACATAAATGCTTTAATATTAAATTTATATTTAATAATTGTGTGTTTCTACTTTCTAAATATTCTACACTTTCAGAAACTATTGTTACTAAATTTTGAATATTATCTGTTTCTAAATCTTTCCTCCATATTTCTAATGTTTTTGCATTTTGAATGTCAAAAGCTGTCATTATGAAAATTAATATATATTTATAACATTGAAGATATAGATATACTATTCTATATATATTATATTTTAATATTGCTGTGTATTCAGATGCAAAATATGTCATTTTATATATTGAATATATTGTAGGGAGAAGAATTACATTTTTAAAAAAAGATAAATTAAATTTGAAATCTTCACTAAAAACTGATGAATATTTTGTATGAAAATAACGAAAGTTTTCAAAATTATTTATTATAGGTTTTAATATTTTTTCCATTTTATCACCTTCTTGTAAATACATTTGTAGTTCTGTTTGGTTCATAGACAAATTTAAATTTTCAATTAAATTCATTGTAAATGGTTTTTCATTGAAAAAATCTTTTATTGAATTTATTGAAAAATAAGATTTGACAAAATAATTTGTATAAACTATAGAAAAAATCATTCTTAAATTCATTGGAAGATTATCTTCTTGTAATTTTTCTATTATTGGAATAATTGGAATTGAAGGATTTAATAAATATATATATTCATTTTGAAGGTTATTAAACAATTTAAAAGTATGAATTACAATATTTTGTTCCATTGGAGTTTGTAAGTTTGTTAATAGATTTCTAAAATCTTGTTTTTCTATTAAATTTTTTATTTTTGTTGTCAATAAATTATTTACTTCCATTAAACATTTTTCAGATGATACTTTTAAAATTAATTTATATAATTTTAACATTATTATCAATTTTTCTTCTTGATTTTTAAAGTTTCTAAATAAATCATAATTCTCACAAATATAAGTAGTTAAACCTAAAGTATTAATTTTATAATTTGAATCTTTCATATTTTTTAGGGTTATTGTATAAAAATCAATATTATCAGTTTTTTTATCAAGTAATAAATCAATATTACAATCTTCGAAAACTAAAGGAGTAATAAAAGTATTATTCCTACAAAAATTTAGCATAATTTGTTTTAAATTATCATGAATTTTTTCTGAAATTTCTTCAATTTTTTTTTTTGGTTCACTCTTAAAATCTTCAATACTTAAACAATAATTTATAATTTTATGACTTAAAGTCATTATATTAAATAATTTATGAAAATGTAAATTTCTATAAAAACCAATTTGTTGAATATAAGTAAAAGTAAGAGTAATGTCAGAAAGAACTCTTAAAGATTTATTAAGTGTTTCTAAATATTCTTCTTCATTTATAACATTATTTAACAGACTAGAAATATTTTTTGTAATTTCATTATATATATTATCAATATCTGATAAATCTATTTCAGGTCCTCCCATTAACATATCAATAATATTTTCACAGTTTTTTCTTTCTTGAATTGATAAAGTAGATTCTGCTAAATTCTTCAAAGGTTCAATATAAGAATCATTAGAATTAATTAAATTATCATAAAAATTATTAGCTCTAATATATAATGAAGTATCATTAATAGGAATTTCAAAACTAAATAAAGTTTCTATTATATCTTTAGTAAATTCATTATCAGACATAAAACTATAAGGTTGACTTACATGATTACTTTCATATAAATCATTTACATGGAGTAAATTATTTAAAATAATATTATCATTAATATAAATAATAATTTTTTCAGAAATTTTTTCTAAAGTTCTAATTACTTCATTTAATCCATCTCTTTTTTCTTTAACACAGCTTAATTTTTCTTGAATAAAACTAAATATATCTTTTAATTCTTCTATATTATTACAAAAGGCAGGAAGAACACTTTTTATTATTTTTAAACCTTCAGTGAAACATTCAGTAAATTCTTTTTGAGGAATATTTCCATTTTCTTCAAGTAATTCACATAATTCTAAAACTTTTTTTCCTATTTCTAAAGGTTCTTCAAATATTTGTTTATTTGAATAGTTAATTCTTAATAATAACCTATGTAAAGGAGATGTATTAGTTTCAACGAAAAAATATTGAGAAAGAATTGTAAATTTTAAATTTCTTCGATACATTTTAATTGAAAAAACTTGAATCCTAAATAATTTATCTTCTAAATTTGATTTAAATGATAATAATTTATTTAAAGTTTCAAAGGAAAAAAATTGGTTAAATTCTTCATTAAAAATTTCAACATCACATTTTTTATAATTTCTTAAAAAATAACAAAACATATTAAATAATTTAGTTAATTGTAAATAGGCATCCCATTCCATTTTATCTTCTAATTCAATATTAATTTCTTCTACATATTGTTTTTTACTATTTTCAATACATTCAACAATTTTTTGATGAATAATCATAAAATCAGGAAGTAATTGATTAATAATTGAATTATTATGAAATAGTTGAAAAGCAATTTTTTCAACATTAATTTTTTCAGTTAATTCATTAAAAAAAAATGTAGTTAAACTTTGAATATTTTCAGTAACAATTTCATGTTTATGTAAATTATTCATACAAGTACAATTTAACTCTTGATCACCATGATATAAAACTTTTTCATATTTTTCATTAAATAAATCTTCTTCAGAAATATTTTCAAATTTAATAATATCTTCTTGTTCTTGATAAATATTTTTAATCATATTTATAAAATTAGAACCTTCTTTTTTAGGTTCATTAATTTGGAAATTATACATACAAAAAGGACAATAAATATTTCCATTTGCTTTTCTTTTATAATAATATTTAGGATTAGAAGATAAAAACAATGGTAAAAAAATACAATAACTATTTCTTAATTCAGCTCCAGTTTCTTTTTTTTGTAAACTATTTTTATATTCTTGAGTAATAATATGATCATTTAAAGCACATTGACAAGGAGTTTTGTCAAAAAAAACAAAATTACCTTTTAATTTATCAATTTTAGTATTTCCTCTATGTGATTTATGACATTCGTCAATACAATATTTACATAATATTTTTTGTGAATCAGGACAATTTACACATATATATGCTTGTTCTCTTTTTTCTTCTATTAATGTTCGATTCATTCTACATTCTTTCTTCATTAATAATAGAATGTCATTTTCTGATGGTAATGTTAAATCATTTATATCCATTTCATTTTGAATTTCTATTTCTTCTTTGTTTGATTCTTCCTTGTTTTCTTCGGTTTTTTGCTTTTTATTTGTGTTTATTTCTTCTATTTTTTCTTCCTCTGGTATAAGGTTTTCATTCATTTTTTTAATTTTATTATATGAATTTTTATTTGTTTTTTATTTAATTTTATATTTTTTTCATTTAATTCAATTTTTTAATTTATTGGAAAAAAATTAAATGGAAAAATGCCAAAGATGTCAAAATAAGGAAGCTACTTTACAATGTATGAATTGTACTTCTTTTAGAAATTTGTGTCAAACTTGTGATACTTTTGTTCATAGTCTTCCAACGAAAAAAAATCATAATAGATTATTAATAAATTCATTATTTTCTGGTGAAAATACTAGATTACAATCTCAATTTTTATCTAATGAAAATACAGAAAGATTATTTAATGAACAAAAAGACGATTGTTGTAATGAACATGAAAAATATATTCCACAAAATTTTGATGATAAAAATGAAAATTTGTTATCTTCAAATAATCCAAATGATAATTTAAATAAAAATAATAATAATTATAATCCTTGTGATGAAATATTAAAAAATAAAAATTATAATCCTTGTGATGAAATATTAAAAAATAAAAATTATAATCCTTGCGATGAAATATTAAAAAATAAAAATTATAATCCTTGCGATGAAATATTAAAAAATTCGAATCCTAATGATAATCAAAATTTAAATGATGAGAAATTAAAAGAAATAAAAATTGAGAAATTAAATTTACCAAATCAAAAAAATACTATATCAACACAACCAAATTCAACAATATTAAATTCTAAATTTTATTATGCTGATAATTATTCAAAAGATTATGTAAATGAGTTAAAACATTTATTTAAAAAAGAAAAAGATGAACTTGAATTTAAAAATAAAACATTACAAAATAATCTAGATGCTTTAAAATATAAATTTTCAGAACAAATGAATGAATTAACAAAAGAATTAGAAGATATTCAAAGAAAAAATAAAATTACTTTAGATACTTTAAAAAATAATTATGAACAAAAATTAAATCAATTAAATAATGAACATCAAATTGAAATTGAATCTTTAAAAAATGATATTGAAAATTTAGAAGAAAGAGAAAAAGAATTAAAGAATAAATATGAAAATGATTTATCTGAGAAAAAAGATTTAATATTAAAATTAAATGATAAAATAGAAGATCTTCAAAATAATTTATCTCAAAAGACAGAAGAAAATTATAAAATGAAAAATTCTTTTGATTTAATGACTAAACAATATGAAGATAAATTTAATGATGATAAAAATAAATTAATTAAAGAATATGAAGATAAAATAAATAATATTGTTGATAATGTAGAATGTACAAAAAATAAATTATTAAAATTAATTGATGATAGAGAATTTGATATTAAAAATATTTTAGAATCAAAAAAAACAGAAATAAATAAATTAATTGAAGAAAATAATAAATTAAAAGAAGAAGTTCAATGTCATAAATTAAATGTTAATAAAATAAAAGAAGAAAGAGATTGTTTAGCAAATTTAAATGAACAATTAAAAAAAAATGAATGCCAATATCAATGTGATAATCAAATGAATAATAATGAAATAAATAAATTAAATGAAGAAATTAGGAAATTATGTGAAGAAAATAATGATTTAAAATGCCAAATAACAAAATTAGATAAATTAATTTATGGGAAAATAAAACCTACATTCAAAATATATAATCAAAATAATTGTTAAATAAAAATTTTGAATATAATATTTTTTTTTAATTTAAAAACTAAAAAAATAAAAAAAAACATTTAAAAGAAAATCACTAAATGAAATGAGGTTAGAAATAAAAGAGAATTTAAGTTTGACTAATATATTATAAAATTTGATAAAATATTCTAAACATTAATACTGAATTATTCTTATGAAAACATTGATTAATAACAAGCAATTCCATTGGTAGACTTTTATGACATTTATTTCAGCTTCCATTTTTAATGTTTATTACAAAAATGAATGTCTTAATATTTTTAATCATATTCAATGAATTTTACATTTTCTTTTTTTTCTTTGATGACTGATTGAATACGTCATATTCTTTTTATTTTAAATTTTTGTTAATGTTAATTTAATTTTGAAAAATAAAATTTAAAAATTTCACATTATCAAGAAAAGATAAAAAAATAAATACAATAAAAATAAATTATTTTTTAATAAATTTAAGCAATAATTTCATCTAATTTATCCATAAATCCTTCAGAAATATGCCAATTATTTTGATGAATATCATCTAAAGCCTTTTGAACAAAAGCTTTTAATTCTTTTTCTTTTCCTTTTCCAAATTTTGTAATTTCTTCATTAATACTTTCTTCTTTTATTTTAGATAATAAATTAAAAGCTTTATCAATTAAATTAGAATGTAATCCAGTTTGAATAATTTCTTTATAAATTTCATAAGCACCATTAAAATCAAATTTATTTGTTTCTTTTTTTTTTTTATCTTTTTCTTCATTTTCATTATTATTTAAATTTTCCATTTCATTAATTAAATTTTTTAATTTTTCTTCTGCTTCAATTTGAGCTAATAAATTACCTTTTATTTTTTCTCTTGATTTTAATATATCTTCTAAATTATTTCCTTTTTTTCTATTTTCTATTATTTCTTCATGTATTTTTTTACTTTCTTCAACTAAATCATTTTTTCTTTTTTCAATATCTTCTTCATTTTCATTATTATTTTTTTCATTATCTTCAAATAGTTTTTGAATATTTTCTTGTTTTTCATTTTTTATTTGAGTTGTATTCAATTGTTTATCTTCTTGTTGAATTGCATGATCAAAAGTAATAGTTCTTTTATCATAAGCATAATGTAAGAAATTTTTAATAAACAAAGAAGAATGTTGATTTACAGTCGAAGTTTTTTTATTAAAATTAAGCTTAGTTCTTTCTTTTTCTTCATTTTTAACTTCTTCGACTTTTCCTTTTTTATTATCTTTCCCTTTAACATTTTTATTATTATTAATATTATTATTATTTTCTTCATTTTCTGCTTCATTTTTTCTTTTTCTAGGTTCACTTAAAAATTGTTCTTCTTCTTCATCTAATTCTTCTCCATTTAATTTTTTTTGATATAATAAAAATCTTCTTCTTGAATTTTTTGCTTTTTCTTTTCTTCCAGGTTCATTTTCTTCCCAAGAATTAATAATAGCTTTTTCTAAATCTTCTTTTGAAGTATCTTCACAAAAACCAATTGTATCAGAAGGATAAATTCTTATTATCCATTCTATTCCTTCTATATTTGTAATATTAAAATCTTCTGGTAATTCAGTTTCATCTAAATAACATATTAATCTATATGGAGAATTTTCATTCTCTTCATTTTCATTATTTTCTACTTTTGTTTTTTTATTTTTTTGATCTTGTATATTGAATGTTGTTGTCTCTAATATTATATTATGTAATGTAATTGAATTATAAAAATCTGATGAAAATATTATATTTTTCTCACGGTCTATTAATTCCAATTTCATTCTTATTGGTTTTTCAAAGGGAACTTCAATTAATTCATTTTTTTCATTTTCATTATTATTATTATTTTTATTTTGTTTATCTTTTTGTTCATTTTGTTCATTTTCATTTTCACCTTCTTCTTCTTCTTTTTTATTTATTAATCTTCTTAATTTAATATTTAAAGTAGCATATACAATCTCACCAGTGAAAAGGAATTCTTTAAATAAAATAAAATGTTTATTAGGTTTATATTTATCAGTAATATTATAAGGAGAAACATGTTCAATTTGTTCAATTTTAGCATCAATTTTTTGATCTTCACCTGGAACAGCAGTATTAGTATTACTTACATCTAAAATTTTATCTTCATGAGTAGAACTTAAAACATCAATAGTAAATTCATTTTGTTCTACATTATATGGGGGAGTTAATACTAACACCAAATAATATTGACGTGGTTCTAATTCAAATATATTATCAAATGAGATTTGTCTTTTAATGTTTGAATTTCCATTTTCACAAATAAATATTTCTAAAAATTCATTTAAATACATATCTTTTGTATTGTTGTTTACTATCAAAAAATCTGTCTTTGATTCTAAGGTAATTGATAATCTTAATAATACTGATATTTCATTTTTTTGTAAATTTCCATGTTCTATGTTAAATGTATTTTTTGTGAATTTTTGATATTTTTCTAAATAATCTGTATAAGGTAGGCTTTCTATTTGAAAATCACATAAAAACTTCATATAAAAACCAGTTGGGAATAACCCTCCAGTAAATATTAAAAAATATTCTTCATCAGTTTTTATATCATCAATATGTTTAACTCCGAAAAATGAATTTAAAGTTATTATTTTTCCTTCATCAATTTTATTATTTTTATCTAATAATTTAAAATGAATAGTAAAAGGAATATCTCTTAATTTATTATTTTTATCACTATTAACAGAAAATAAGAGTATAATATAAGTTTTAATAGTATTTTCATTAGGAATAAAATGTAAAACTTTATTTTTATTATTAACACTAAATAAATCATTGGTATCATAATATAAATTATCCCAATCAAATAAAGTTTGATAATAAGTAGGATTGTAAAGCATAATAAAAGAATTAAAACATTTAAAAAAATCTTCTGGTTCAATCCAAGTTCCTTCTTCTCTTATTAAAGGTTGAACTTCATTTTCATATTGTTTAATATTATTTTTAATTAAATGCATATATACATCTTTACTCCAGGTATAATGTTTTCTTTTTTGTTTTTTTTCTTCTTCACCATCTTCATTATTATTATTTTTATTATCATTTTCTTCTTCATTTGAATCTGTTTTTATTACTTGATGAGTTTCTTTATAAACATTTTCTAAATATTCTATTGGAGGATAAGACCAATTATTTAAAATACATTTTTTAGCCATTTCTATTTCTTCATCTTTATGTCTAATTAAAAAAGGATGAGCAAAAACAGATGAATTAGAAATTTTAATTGAAAAATAAGGTTTACCATTTTCTTTTAAAGCTTCTATTCTTTTATGTTTTTCTTCTTTTTGTTTTATTTTAATTTCTTTTAATCGATGAATATATTCTCTTTTTTCTTCTCTTGATAATTGTTTGAAAACATTATGAACATGAAAATTTTTTATCATATTTCTCAAATCAGAAAAATCAATTGGAATTAATCTTGTCATATTGTAATTGCAATTATTAAAAAATTCAATTATATCATAAATTACTCCAACATAAATTTTATCATCAAATAATTCAATTTTTTTTTCTTCTAATATTGCATTAAAATTTTGAACATTACTTTTTCCAGAAGATGTATTTATAGAGTCTAATTTAGAATAATTTGGTTTTAAATTATTTATAGTTATTATTTTATCACTTGAATCAATTCTCGTTATTTGCTTTTCAGATAATTTTAATTTTCCTTTTTCATTAGTTGATAAACTAATATCTTCATCTTTTTCATTCATATCATTTTCATCTTCTTGAACTACCAATAAATTTTTTTTTTTTTTTATTATTTCTTTTAAACTTAATTGAACTGAAGAATGAGGGGACATTGTTGATACTTTTTTTGTTTTTCTTGGATCACTTTCTGGATCATGTACTCTTTGAATTGGTATTTCATTATGTTCAATTTTTACTTCTTCGAAACTTCTTCTAAAGCAAAAAAACAAGCACTGATTATTTTTATAATTATTATCTGATAATACTTTCTGAAGGAAAATTAATCTATTATCATTTTCTATATTATCCTTTGTTATATTATCTACTTTTTCCTTTTCTGATGAAAAAGATTCATTAATATTATCAATATCACCTTCATCTTTTTTTTTTTCTTCTTCTTTTTTTTCTTCTACATTTTGTTTTTTTTTTTCTTCTTCTTTTTTCTTTTCTTCTTTTTCTTCTCCATCGAACATTTTATATAAATTAATATTTTTATTCAAAATGAAGCTTTCAGGAATAAAACCAGTTAAAGCGTAAAAAGGTTCATAATCACCACATTCATGGAAAGAATAAGATACTATTTTATAAGAATATAACTTTAATAAAGCCTTAGTTAAAATACATGGCCAAATTTCTTCTAAAGAATCACATTTAGGTAAATAAAATTTATCTCTTTTATTTGTTGGCATAGTATCATCAATTTCAATTTTTCTTAATTTACCTAAATGATATAATTTAACCCAATATTTTCCTTTTGGATTATATACTGGAACATTATGTTCTTGAGGATAAATTTTTTGCCAAATTGTTTGATTTGTATTAATATCTTTTATATTTTTATCTTTTATTATTTGATATATTGAAGCCAACCATCTAAAATATAATGGATATCCATCTTTCATATTTATGCTACTTGGTGAAGCATCAAATATTTTTTTTTTCTCCATATTCACTTCTGTTATTAAAGGCTCTAATTTTGGATCTTTTTTCTTTTCTTTTTTAAAATTTTCTATATATTCAGTTTCTTTTTTTATTCTCTCCTGATATTCATCTTCATTTTCTTCTCTTTCTATAAATTTAACAACACTTATATTTAAAGGAGTATCTAATATTTTAAAATATTCTTTATATAATGATTTTTCTTCTTTTTTATTTAAACCTAATAAATCATCTCCTTCTTCACTATTTTCAGCACTTTCATGCTCTTCTTCTTTTTCATGAATTTTCATTTTTCTCAAAGCTAATTCTTCTTTATATTTTTCATGTATTTTTTCTCTAAATTTATAACTTGATTTTTTTGGCATATTTCTTTTTATTGCTTCATCTAATTTTATTTCAGTTATATAATATGAAGGACGAGACCATTTAATTTCATTTGAAAGAAAATCGTTGTAAAACGAATCTGGAAGAAAAATTTTGTCTTTTTGAGGATCTGAAAAAATTTCTTCTGGATTTTCTAAAAGAGGTTTTTGAAATGAATTTATGTCTATTTCTTCATTTGGCCATTCTTCTGATAATTCATTTGGATAATTCTGAGGAGAAAATACTTTTTCTGTTTCTGAAGGTGAAATTATTTCTTTTGGTTCTCTTATATGCTGATAGTTGCTTGGTATTATTGTGTTTAATGGTTTACCATCTTTTCCTTTTTTATTGTCTTTTTGGTTTTTTTTCATATTGAGTTATTATTTTTATTAAATTATTTATATAATAAAAAAATGAAAGTCAATTTGAAAAATATATAAATTAAAATATTTATTTCTAATTAAATAAAAATAAACAAATAAAAAATAAATTAATCCAATTAAAAAATTTTCAAAATTAAAAAAATATGACAAACGAAGATAACTACGATATGATATTAAAATTAGTATTAATAGGAGATTCCTTTGTGGGTAAAACAAACATAATGTCAAAATATTTAAAAAACGAATTTCATGAGGATTCAAAGGCAACAGTGGGAGTAGAATTTGGTTCAAAAAAATTTGAGATAGAAGGAGTATCAATAAAAGCTCAAATTTGGGACACAGCAGGTCAAGAAAGATACAAATCAATAACAAATGCATATTATAAAGGATCAAAAGGTGCTTTTATTGTTTATGATATTACTAGAAAAGAAACTTTTGATTCTGTCGATAAATGGATTTCTGATTTAAAACAAAGTGGAGATAAAAAAATTACTATTTTATTAATTGGAAATAAAAATGATTTAGATAATCAAAGACAAATTAGTAAAGAACAAGGAGAAGAAAAAGCTAAAAGTTTTGGAGTTGCTTTTCTTGAAACTTCTGCTTTTAATGGATATAATTTAGATAAGGCTTTTGATCTTATGATTAAAGAAGTTTATGATAAATGTCATGCTGAGTTAGATGAAGATGATGGATTTCAATCTTTTGGAAATGGAGAAGATATTAGTTTGGCTAAAGGAAATAATAATACTGCTAAAAAAAAAGATTGTTGTTAAAAAAATTATTTTTTTTATTTATGAATAAAATATTTTTTTATGTAATTTTGATTATAGTAATTTATTTTTGTAATATTTTTATACACTCTTTTAATATTCTAATCAAGTTAAATTTTATATTAATAAATTTTGTACACATTTTTATATTACTAAATTTATAACAAATAAAAAATAAACCAACAAAAATATGTTGAAATTATAATAACATAAAAAATGTATAACATTTATATATTAAATATATAAGCTTTAGAATTAATTCAATCATAAATATTTTTTTCAAATATTTATATCTTATTGATATAACAATTAAATTTCTGAATGAAAGTTTTTAAATTTTTTTCATTAAAGTTGATTATTGATTTTTGTGAAAAATATAGTGAATGATTGTATTGAATAATTGTAAATACATTATTTTTCAATTTATATTCTAATATTTTTATTTATATTCATTTTCATATTTTTCTTTATTTTCTTATTTCATTATTTTCCATATTCTTCATATAATATTTTTGTTTTTTAATGATGTGGAAATAATAATATATTGTTCATAATTTTGATTGTTTTTTTCAACTTTGGAGAGAAAAAAATATAATATCAGAAGATTTAATTTTAGTGAAAAATTTTCCATGTACTCTGAAATAAATAGTGATGATAAAAGTAAAAGAATACATAAATATGGAATAATAAAATTGGAATCAATTTTCAACCTAAAATTCTAAAAGGAATATCTAAATTATTGAAATAATATTATAATTTAGGATAAATGTTTTAAATGTCTGTTTATATTTAGTAATGTATTATATTCTTTATCTTTCTAATGGATTTTTTAACTTAAAATACTCCATATTATTTTATATAAATTTTTAAGAAAATATACCTTCTAATTTTTTTTGGAAAAATTCTGGGATTAAAAATAGGAATAATATGATGAAAAAATAATAAAAAAATTCTTAATAAAAATTATTTCTATTTAATGTTTTTTTTAATTAATTTTTAAAAATCAAACAAAAAAGAATTAATTAGTAAAATTATCTTTTTTGAAAATTTTAATGAATTGTAAATTGATATATATATTCTTTTATTTTTAATATATTCTTACATACGACAATAATATTATTAAGTAAAATAATGTTTTTATATTTATGATATAAAAATTAATAAAGGTATTTTCTTGGAAAATCAAAAATAAAAAATTTTTAAAGCTCATTCCATAATCATTCTTATAAAAACGTTAAGGAAAAAATATAAGATATAAAAATTAATTAATAAATCTCAAACTATATATCCAAAAAAAAGGAATAATTGTATTTTAAAAATGGAATCGAAAATAAAATCAAAATTTGAAAATGTTGAGGAGCCAAACTTCCCAAAAATGGAGGAGAAAATATTAGAATTTTGGAAAAAAATAAAAGCATTTGAGACACAATTAGAAAAATCAAAAGGAAAGACTCCATATACTTTTCTAGATGGACCTCCCTTTGCAACAGGTCTGCCTCATTATGGTCACTTGACAGCAGGTACATTGAAAGACGTAGTGACACGATACTGGACTCAAAGAGGTTATTATTGCAAAAGGACATTCGGATGGGACACTCATGGTCTCCCCATTGAAGTCATAATAAATAAACAATTAGGAATTAATTCCAAGAAAGATTTAATGAAATTTGGTGTTGAAAAATATAATAATGAATGTAGAAATATTATTATGAAATATGCTAATGATTGGAAATATTATACTGAAAGATATGGAAGATGGATTGATTTCGAAAATGATTATAGAACTTGTTATGCTTCTTATATGGAAACTGGATGGTGGATTTTTAAACAAATTTATGATAAAGGGAAAGTTTATAGAAAATGTAAAATTATGCCTTTTTCATGTGCTTGTAATACTCCACTTTCCAATTTTGAAGCTGGGGAAAATTATCAAAATGTTAGTGATCCTTCTATTGTTATTACTTTCCCTGTTATTGGACAAGATAATCTTAAAATTCTCGCTTGGACAACTACTCCTTGGACTTTACCATCAAATGTTTTTCTTACTGTTAATGCTAATATGACTTATGTTCAAATAAAATTAAATTTCAGAGGTGAAGATACTCAATTTATTTTAGCAGAAACTCGATTGAAAGAAGTAATGAAAATGATAAAAGTAAAAGAAGGAGAATATGAAATAGTGAAAAAAATGAAAGGAAATGAATTAACATCATATGAATATGAACCATTATTTAAAGATTTTTATGAAGAAAATAAGAAAAGAGGTTGTTTCAAAGTATATTGTGCAGATTATGTAACAGATGTTGATGGTACAGGAGTAGTACATAATGCACCAGGTTTTGGTGAAGACGATTATCAAATTGGATGTCAATATAATTTATGTGATCCTGATCATCCTCTTTGTCCAGTTGATGATGATGGATGTTTTACTAAAGAATTCCCTTTCTGTGAAGGAATTTATTTCAAAGATGCTGATAAAAAAATAATAGAAAGATTAACCCAAGAAAAAAGACTTTTATGTCATGAAACAATAACCCATAAATATCCTTTTTGTTATAGAACAAATACACCATTAATGTATAGAGCAATTCCATCTTGGTTTATTAAAGTTGAGGATATAAGAGAAGAATTAGTTAAAATTAATAATACTACATATTGGGTCCCTAAATATGTACAAGAAAAAAGATTTGGTAATTGGCTTGCTAATGCACGTGATTGGTGTGTTAGCCGTAATAGAGTTTGGGGAAATCCAATTCCTATTTGGGTAAGTGATGATATGGAAGAAAGAGTTTGTGTTGGTTCTATTAAGGAATTAGAAGAGTTAAGTGGAGTAAAAAATATTACTGATCTTCATAGAGATTTTATAGATAAAATTACAATTCCTTCTAAAAAAGGAAAAGGAGATTTACATAGAATTGAAGAAGTCTTTGATTGTTGGTTTGAAAGTGGAAGTTCTCCTTTTGCTCAAAATCATTATCCTTTTGAAATGACTGACGAAGAATTAAATAAACAATTTCCTTATGATTTTATCGCTGAAGGAATAGATCAAACAAGAGGATGGTTCTATACTTTAACTGTTATTTCTACTATTTTATTTCATAAGAGTCCTTACAAGAATTTAATAGTCAATGGTTTAGTACTTGATGAACATGGAGAAAAATACAGTAAATCGAAAGGAAATATTGAAGATCCTAAAATATTATTTGATACTTATGGAGCTGATGTTGTTAGATTATATTTAATGGATTCTCCTTTAGTTAAAGGACAAAGTTTAAAATTTAGCAAAAATGGTTTAAAACAAAAATTAAAAGATGTATTTTTACCTTTATATAACTCATATAAATTCCTTATTCAAAATATTCAAAGATATGAAAATGTTTTTGGTAAAAATTTCGTTTATAATCCTAATTTATTATTTGAACCAAATTTAAATATTACTGATAAATGGATAGTAGCTTATGAACAAAGATTAATTAAATTTTTTAATCAAGAAATGGAAGCATATAGATTATATACTGTAACAGGAGAATTATTATCTTTCTTAGATAAATTAACTAATTGGTATATAAGATTAAATAGAGGAAGAATAAAAGGTGATTTTGGAGAGGAAGAATGTATTAATTCACTTAATATACTTTTTGGAACTACTTTAAATTTATGTTTATTATTCTCTCCTTTTATTCCTTTTATTACAGAAGCTATTTATCAAAATTTAAAAAATGGTTTATCTGAAGATTCTAAATTAATTGAAGGATCTATTCATTTTCTTCAAATTCCAGAATACAATGAAAAATTACTTGATCCTAAAATAGAAAAAATAATGGAAAATATGATTTCAGTAATTGAATTAGGAAGAAAATTAAGAGAAAGTAAAAAATTATCATTAAAAAGACCTATAGCAAAATTAATAGTAATAAATTATGATAAAAATTTCTTAGATAATTTAAAAATAGTAGAAAATTATATTATTGATGAATTAAACACAAATGAAATAGAATATTTGGAAGACGAAGATAAATATATTAAATTAGGAATAAAACCAAATTATCAAATTTTATATCAAAAAACAAAAGAAATAAAAGATACAATGTTAACAGAAGGAAAAGAAGATGATCCTCAATTAAAAAAAGAAGAAGAAGAAGCTAAAAAAGCAGCAAATAAAATTGCAGATGAAATCAAAAAATTAAATGAAAGTCAAATAAGAGAATTGACTAAAAATAATGAAATAAAAGTAAATGATAATACAATATCTTTTAATCAAGTATTAATAGAAAAAAAATTTTTACCAGAATATCAAAAAGATAAAGTTATTGTTTCATTATCAAATTCAGAATGTGGAATAAGAATAGATACAACAACAAATGAAAAAATAATTGAAAGTTATTTATCAAGAGAAATAATAAATAGAATTCAAAAATTAAGAAAAGAAACTGGAATTAAAATTTCTGATGTTATTAATATATGTTATGCTTTTGAAGGTGATGTTAAAAATTTAAAAAAAGTTAGTGAAAATTATAAAGATAATATTGAAAAAGTTATAAAAGCTCCTTTTAATCCTATTGAAAATAAACCTGGAGATGAATTTAAATTGCATAAATCTGAAAAATTCGAAATTGGAGAAGATAAAGAAAAAGAAGTTATTATAATCTCCATTTTTAAAAAAGATTAGAATTAGTTTTTAAATAAAAAATTTGTTTTTAAAATTATAAAAACAATTTCTTTATTATATATATTTCATTTAAAATTTTAAAAAGAGAAAGTAAATAATAATAATAATTAAAATATAATAAAGTTTATCATTTTTTCTAAAATTCAAAAAATATAAAAGAAAAAACATATTTTAAAAAATAAAATGTCAACTCAAAATTTATATGTTAGTGAAAAAGACCAAGATTATAAAAAAAGAAAAATAATAACTTTCCAAGGAGATGACATAGGATTTAAAATAGTTCATGGAAATAGAAAAGATGTAATAGATATGAAATTAAATAGAGAGCATGTAATAGATAATATGGAAAAAAAAATGAGATTTAATGATATTGTAAAACAATATAATCTTTTTTTTAATAAAAAATTAAAAGTATATGATAAAAAATATATTAATGATTTAGTAGATTTATTAGATAATAATGATTTTAATTATTCAAAAAAAAGAAAATTAATTGAATTCAATAAAAAAATTAGATTATTTCATAATAGTAATGAAAATTTAAGTAAAAATTATTTAAAAACAATTGAACCAAAAAATAATATTAAAAATTATTTTAATCAAACTTCAAAAAATTTTAAATTTAATTCGAAATTAAAAAAAAGTATAAAACTTATTAAAAGACAAGAAAGTTTTAAAAGAGTTTTAAGTGAAAATGAAATAAAAGAAGAAGAAATAAATTCTTTGGAAATTCAAAAAATAAAAAGTCATAATGATTTATTATATTCACCAACAATAAATAATAAATTAAAAGAAAAAAATCTAGAAAGTAATAAAAAAGAAAAAAGATATTATGTAAGTAAAATATCAAAAAAAAAAGCTTTGTCAAATTTAGATGCTCAAAATTTAATTTTTTCTTTTGAAAAAAAATCAGAAAGAATGGAAACCTTAGATTCATATAAAAGAAGATATTTATCTTATTTATCTGATTCTAATTTAAGAATGAATGAAAATAATAATAATAAATATAATAGTTCTTATTTTGATGAAAGTTTAAAAGAAAAATCTTACGTTTTAAAAAAATTCAGAAGAGAAAAATTAATTCCTTTGGGTTGTCGAATAAGAACAATTGATATAATTAAAAGCAAACCTTTAATTTTTCAAAAACCTTTTAGTATGCTTGGAGAATTTTATAAGAGATATAAATATTATTGATTTTTTTTATGTTTAGATGAAAAATATAAATTAATTGATTATATTATAATTTATTCATTTATATCATTATTATTTTTTGGATAAGTTATATAAATTATATTATTATAAATTATTATATACCAGATAATTTATATTTAAAAAATAATTATATTTTTTTTGATATATTTACTAATTAAATATTAAATTTCTCTGCTAGGTATATAATCATAATTTTCAATAACTTTATTAATTCTTTTTCCTTTATGTTTTCTTAAAACTTTATATAAATAAACTATCAATAATATTGCAATAAATATCAAAAATACTAAAGTAACAATGAATAATATATTATTAGAAGTTAAATTGCCTCTTTTTTTTGTATAAATTCCAATTATTTTTTTATTTTGATCAATAACAATAGAATGTTTTTTAAAAAATGGTTCTCCAAAAACCCATTTTCTATCCATTACTTGGTTATTTTTATAATAAAATCCAATTAAAAAATAATATTTTTTTTCAAACATTTGAAAAAGCTCATTAAATCCAAGTTCAAAGTTAAATCTATCATAAATAAAAATAAGTTTTTTAAATTTTTCTACATTTATATCTTTATCACAATAAAAGAATAAAAATTGATTTTTTTCGTCTAAAATATAACTTTCAATTATTTTTTGATGACATATGTTATTATTTAAATATTCTTCAAAAAAATCATCAAAAATTTTATTATAAAACATTTTAGTACCAATAATAGCGTTAATTGAAGGTTCTAAAAATCCAAAATTAAAAGTAAATAAACTTTCATTATCATAAAAAATTTTTTCGCTTTTTAAATTCCATTTAACATAAGTAGTGTCAATTTCATTAGTAACTTTAATTAAATCTTCATCATTATAATTATCATCATAATCACTTAAATATCCTCCTAAAATTAAATTAAAATTATTAAAATCAAAACTAAAAGCATATGTATTAATATAATTATTAGCTTTTAATTGTTTTAATAAACTTGTATCCCCTAAATTTATGTGTCTAACAAAATTAGTATCTAGTCCTAAAACTCCTGTTTCATTTATTATTAATTTTGTAGCTAAAATAAATGTTATTTCTTGATGAGTTTTATTGTTTTTTTCAAAATAAAATTTATCAATTGATTTTATTCCATAAGAAAAATCTTGATAATCATATTTTTCACTATTATTTTGTAATTTTTTATACGACGATGATTTCATTTCATCATATTTTATTATATTTAGATTTTTTATTTGAGAACTTGATATATAAGTTGGGTATTGATTTAATTTTAATGTTAATGGAAGATTTTGATTTGGAGATCCTATTTCTATTTCACAGATTAATTTACTATTTAATAAAGAGTCAATATAATTATCTTCTGTTATTTTTTCTTTATATTTTTTTTCAAAGGGAATTTTTATATAACTCAAAGATAAATTTATATTTATGATTATGAAGAAGGAGAAAAAAAACATATTATATATTTTTTTTTATATTAAAAAACTTAGAAAAATAAAACATAAAATTAAAAAAATTTTTGAAAATAATATTTTATAAATATTAGATAGAACTGAAAACCCAAAGAAAAAAAGAATATTGTTTTAAAAAAGTTTTCCTCCTCCACTAGTACTTCCATCACTATGATGTTCAACTTGATGCTGAACACTATCACTGTGAATAGGATTTTGAGGAGGTGGTTGGTTAAAAACAGAAGGCCCACTACCTTGAGAAGGAGGTCCAAGAGGACCATGAGGAGGACCGTGAGGAGGTCCATGAGGAGGACCATGAGGAGGACCATGATGAGGTCCATGAGGAGGACCGTGAGGAGGACCATGAGGAGGTCCATGTGGTTTTCTTCTAGATTCACCTGGTCCAAATGTTTTATCTTCATTATCTTCTATTAAATTTCGAATTTTATCATCATCTATTTCTTTTGTTATTAATTCTACTATTATCATTACTATGTTAGATATTATTGATATTGAGATAAATACTAATATTATTATTAAATATGTCTTTATTGTATTAATTTTTTCTATAAATATTTTTATTAAACCATTTGTAAACATATCTCCACATTGAAATTTTATATCTTTTAATTTATTTATGTTTATAATTGTTAGGATACTAGGGATTAATAATATTATTTCAAATACCATTAAAGCTAATTTTAGTTTTATTAAATTCTCAGAGCAAGAATTATAAATTTTATATGTTAAAACACCTAAGAAAAGAATTCCTGAAATTATTTTATTATCAATAAAATAAGCCCAAAAAGTTATACATCCAAATATTAAAAGTCCAAAAAAAACTATAATTAAAATAATTAAACCTTGAATAACATTAATTTTAGAATTTAATGAATTAAAATAATCAAAAGAAAAACCATTACTTTCCATACATTTCTTTTCAAATCCCAAGAAAGTTCTAATATAAAATGTAACATTATCATGATTTAAATTATAAAAAGGATAATTTGAGATATCTTTAATTTTATCATGAATATTATTATCTTTATATAAAATACTTTTATTAATAATATCGATTTTTTCATATCTATCATCTCTAGTTTTATCAGAAATATTAGTAGCACAAGTTCCATTATTAGGTTCTAAAGGATAATAATAATACCAACTAAATTCTCCAGGATAAATACAAGGAAAATCATTGCTTAATTTAAAATTAATTATTAATGATTTATCTATTGCTTGATTTGTATAATGTAAATATTTCTCATTATTTAATTTTATTGTTGTATAATTTATTTTGCTGTTTTCATTTATTGTATTATTATCATTATTGATGATTATATCATTTATTGGACATATTTCATTTGAATTTAAACAAAGTTTTTGCCCTCTTGTATCTAATATACCACATTGTTTTTTTCCTTCAGTACAATTTGTATTAGGATCAACTGAATTTTCTAATAATTTAGCATAATTATTCCCTTTAATAGGACAAAATTTATAACCTTCATAATTATTAATATTAATTTGATCAATTTTTTTAATTTCTTTACATCCTGCTAGAGTTTCATTTTTAGAACAAGAACCATTGAAAGCATGATTTCTATGCTCTGTTTTAATATCTAATGAATTAATTCCAATGCAATCACATCCTTTGTTCATTCCTCCCCAAAATCCTAATTTTATTGGATCTTTACAAGACGTATTAAATGATATTATTGATGAATCCCCAAAATTTTGATTTAATTCTTGAAGAAATGATTTGGGAAATGAAGTTTTGTTAAAAAATAATATTGAAAATGTTAATATTAAGCATAAACATATTAAGTTTGATAATATTGTTATTATTAGATTTTTACAAAAGTTCATTTTTTATTTTTATCAAATTTATATTATTAAAAATGGATTTTTGATTTTATTAATAATAAAAAAATTCATTATATCTCATTTATAGAAATTTATTTAAAAAAATTTGAAAAAAATAATTTATTTAAAAAATCTTCAAACCCCATTTTCCTTGATATAATCAACTAAATCCTGAATTGCCTTTCCTCTATGACTGATTGAATTTTTTTCTTGAAGAGTTAATTCAGCAACATGTCTACCATCACTTAAAACAACAATAGGATCATATCCGAAACCAAAGTTTCCTTTGGGTCCTTCATTAGAAATTTTTCCTTCTAAATTTTCTTCAAAAAAGTGTTTTTCTCCATTTTTACGATATAACATACGCAACAAGTAAAACGACAACTTCTTTGCTCATCTTTTACACCTTCCATTGATTTTAAAATTTTTTTCCATCTATCTTCATCACTTGCATTATCACCTGCGAATCTATGAGAAAAAACTCCTGGTTGTCCATTTAAATAATCTACACATAATCCACTGTCATCTGCTATTACTGGACTCTTACTTTTTAAATATATTGATTCTGCTTTTATTAAGGAATTCTCTTTAAATGTCTTCCCTGTCTCTTCTATTTCTATGTCAAATCCTGCTTCTTTTTGACTTATTACTTTTATCCCTAATTTTGATAATTTTTCTGATATTTCTTTTATTTTATTTGGGTTTGTACTACAGAAAATTAAGGTTGAATTAGGAGATGACATTTTTTTTAAATGAATTTGTTAATTGTTTAAAATAATTAATTATTTGGATTATTTAATTTAATTTTTTAAATTCTTATTGAAGGGATTATTCTCTTTTTATTCTTCTTTTTTTTCTACTACATGTTTGTAAAAATTGTCTTGTTACAAATATTACAAGGAAAATAAATATTAAACTAAAAATTATAAAACCTAAAATAATATCTAATCCATCTAAAAATAAGAAATTTTTACGAGAAAAATGAACAAGTAATTTCCTAAATGAATGTCTAAATCCATATTCCATCCAATTTATATATTCTTCATAAGCATTATTATTTTCTTTTAATTTTTTTGATATTTTTTCAGCATTTAATCTATATTTATTATTTGAGTTAATATCTTTAATTAAATTATCTAAATTTTCAACATTATTTAAAATTATTCCTACTTCTAATTCTTTGATATATGCATTTATATTTTTTTGAATTGTTCCATTTCCATATATAATAAGTGGAATTCCAAAATATAAACATTTACTTATTTCATTAATATCTGATTTAATTAAACAATATTTTATATTTTCATTATTCAATTCATTTTCATTTGAAGTATATTTCATATTTATATTAATATTCTGAAAAAGTAAATCTTGACTAACATATAAAATATTATCTGATTTTGTTTGATTAAAATTTTCTTTTTTGAATGAAAAACTATTTAAAAAAAGTAAATTTTTAGGATGTTCAATTGGAAAAATAATATCTTTTGGACATTGGATTATATAAAGTGAATTTAAATAAATAGAATTTTTGATTGTTTTAATTTTCTCAAAAGCTTTGTTTTTTTTTAAAATACTTAATGATTTCCTTTGAGCTTTATGAAAATAATAAACATCAATAATATTATATAAATAATTAAAAACTTTTGAATATAAATGCTTTGGATATATATTACTTCCAATATAAGGAATAGTACTAAAATTTACTTCAAATCCTTCAAAAAAAAATTGTGGAAGTGGTAAATTACATATATATGAAAATAAAGGAATTTTAAAATATTCTTTTAAATATATTGAAATATAATTTGGAAAATTTGTATGAATCATTGAAAAAAGCAATTTAACTTTTAATAATTGATCTAATATTTTTTCTTTTAGAAATGATTCTGATAATAATTTAAGTCTATAATTAAAAATATCTTTATAAAAAGAAATTGATTGTGAAATTTCTTCACTTATTGGTTTTAAATTATCAGAATCTCCATAAGGATATAAAATATATTTTTCATTTGAATCATTCCATTTATCAAATTCACTTTTATGAATTATTATATGATATGTATAATTTGTATTATCAAATAAATTTTTAATATCTAAATTATTTCCTGTAGGGAAAAGAACTACTAAAATATTTCTTTTTGATCTTTGAGTCAAAATTACTTTTAATAAAAATAAAACAATAAAATATTTTAAATTCATTTTTTCAGATAACCCAAATATTTTCTGATAATTTAATATGAATAAAATTTTTAAAAAAATATAATTAAAAAAAATTAATGATTAAATGTGAATAATAATTTACAATTAATATAATTAATTATTTTTAATATATCTCATATATAAATTCTTAAAGTAAAAAAATTATTTTGTTTTTTCTGATAATTTATAATTAATTCTTTTCTTTGAGGGATTTTCTGTTAATTAAAATTGAATTTTGAATTAAATTAATAATCTCTTTATTTTATTTGATTTTTATTTTTATTTTTCTTATATTATTATTATAATAAATTTTTTTTTGTAATATAATTATCATATTTTTTTTCTTTTCTTAATTTATATTCTTTCTTTATTTTCTTCTTCATTTTTTTCAACTGAACCACATAATTCAATTTCATCTTTTAATTCTGCAGATATATAATTATTATCTATTAAGATTTCTTCTTTTTTAAATGGAAGAATAATACTTTTATTTTGTTTATTTGTCTTTTTTAAGTTTTTATTTTTTGGTTTTATTAATTTATCGTTTTGAAAAATTTGTATTTTAGTTATTTCTTCATTTTCATTATATATAATTTGAACATTCGAATTTAAATCAAAAAATATATTTTTTGATTTTTTATTTTGTTTATTTTTATTTTCTTCAACTGATTTCATTATTTCATTTAAAATTTCCTCCTCTAATTTTTCTTCATTTATTTCATTTTTTTCTTCATTTACTAAACTTTTTTTTTTTTCTTTTTTATTTTCTCTTTCCAAAAATTTTTCGATTTTTTTATTTTGAAAATCTTTTAATATTAAAATTTTATCTTTTTCAATTTTTTTTTTAGGAGTAAAGCAAAAATAATTATTATCAGAAATAATATTATTAATCATTCGTTCATTTTTTAATTTTTCAACATTACATTTATTCATAAAATTATTTACTTTACTATTAAATTTAAAATTATTATTAAATTTTTTTTCAGAATTTTTTTCTTTAGAATTACTATCTAAATCAAAAGTTCTAATAATATCATTTGCAAGTTGACTTAAATTTAATTCATTATCAATAGAATCTTTTTTTAAAGTTTTATTTCCATTAATTTGAATAGATAATTTTCCAATATCACAATCGTTAATTGAACTTTCATTTAATTGAGGAGTAAAAGAAATTTTAGCAACATTAACTTCTTTTAAAAAAGAATTTTTAACTTCTTGATTATTTAAATTATTATTTTTAATTTTATAAAAATCTAAATTATTTAAACTTCTATTATTATTTCTTTTATTTGTTTTATAATTTTCATTTTTAAAATTCGGAGTTTTAATATTTATATTTATTTGATTGAAATTATCTCTTATAGGAAAATTATTATATTGACTTATTGTTTCATATTTAATTTGATTAATTGGAAAAACATTTCTACTTTTTTGAATATTATAAATATTAATATAATTATTATTATTATTTTTATTTTTTGAATTTGAATTTGAAACAACTTCTCTTATTTTATCTATTTTTCCTTCTAATGTTTTAAAATGTAATTTAATATTTTTTATTATTGGATCTTCATTTATTGTTTCATATATTTTTTTTTTTTTGTAATTAAAATATTTTTTTGACTCAACAGATTTTTCATTTGATATTATATATGGTTTATTATATTGATTATTATTTATTCTTAGATTCTTTTTCCTTTCTGTTGAAGAATAATATGTTATAAATTTTTGATTTGGTAAATTATTTGTTATTGGGAGATTAAGTAATATTTTATTATTATGAAATGAATTTATTTTTCTATTTACAATTCCAGAAAGATGATTATTCATTAATTTTTGTTAGAAAAATTATAAAAAAATATAATAATTATTTATATGAAAAATTTAAATACTTGTTTATACTTATTTTTATTTATAAAAATTTATAAAATGTTTCTTTTTTTATTCAGTATTGTTAATTCCAAATTTTTGACATAATTTTTCGAATAAAGTTTTTAATTTTTCATTTTGTTCATTTTCATTTTGTACTTTTTCATTAAGCATATTTTTCATTCCTTCTAATAAAAATTGTTCAGGATTAGTTTCTAATTGATTATATCTTTTTTTGTTTTTCATCATATTTTGAATAAATTTTTCACTTTGTTCAAATTTCTTTATATCTAATTCTTCATATACTTGATGTTTCTTTTGAAATTTATTTAAATCAGTTAATTTAAATATATTTTCATTGGTAATGGAATTTCTTCTTTTTGGATTTGGACTTTCTGGAAAAAAATATTGTTTAGAAGTTAAATTTTTTTTATTTAATTCTAATAATGTAGAATCTCTTTTTGGTTGAATTGTTTTTTCTTTTTTTATATTCTGATTTATAAAATTATTATTTTGAATAATTAAATTTACATTTATTAAATTATTATCTGCCTTCAATTCTTTATAATCTTTTCTTGATAAAAAAATATTTTGTTTATTTTCATTCTTTTCTGCTTCATTGAATTCTATTTGATTTAAATGAAATATATTTAATTTTTCATCTTCCTTTTTTAATATAGAGTTTTTTAATAACTTTTCACTTTTAATACTTTTTTTATCAATATTAATATCATTTTTTTTTTGATCTTCTTTTTTCCATTTTTCAACTTCTTCTTTAATTTTTCTTTTTTTTTTTTCTGCTAATTCTAATAAACTTTGATAATTATAATAACTAACAATTAAACTTTCACTTAATTCTTCAGGAAATTCTTCTTTGATATTATTAAAATCTTCTTTTTTCAAAACTAATAAATCACAAAATCTAGAAGAGACTCTAACATTAAAAGGACATCTTTCATTAATTTCAACTAATATATCACCAAAATATTCATTTTTTCTTAAATCCATTATTTTTTTTTCAAAATAATTCTCATCTAAAAGGATTGAAATTCTCCCTCTTCTAATAAAATAAATTTCAACTAAATATTCTCCTTTATCAATTATTTTTTCTTTTTTCATAGCTTTAATTGGTTTCATTAAATAAACAACTTTAGAAGCATATTCTAAAGAATGTTCTTTGAAAAAAACAGAATTTTGAATCAAATCTCTATGCATATTTGCAAGTAATTGAATTCTAATTCTTGAAGGTAAATCATTAATAAAAGTATTGTTTTCAACTTTATTATATCTTAAATTATTTTTAAAATGTTTAACTAATTTATAATAAAAATCTTTTGGAATATTATTTTTAGTTCTTAATTCTTCCAAAAAATTTATATTTGCTTCATATTTTGTAGTTTCATCATCTCTATTAGTTAACATTGAACCAAGAGAAGATATTGTATATGAATAAACCAATATTCCAATAAATAATAATATACAATTATATACTTTTTCATCTATATTTGATGCTAATATATCACCATATCCTATTGTAAATATACTTGTCCAATGAAAATATAATGAATTTAAATATTTTTCTCCATTTGAATAATCCTGAATTCCCTTTTTTATCATCCAATTTTCTCCTGGGTTTATTACTGCTAAAAATATCCATAAACATGATATTGAATGTGTTATTATTATAAATATAAAAAAAAATTTTATTATTCTTTGCATAGGATCACTTAATACAATGTATCCATTTAAAAATAAAAAATTTAAATAATTTCTTTTTTCGTTATCTTCTATTAAATTACCTATTTTCATTAATTTTAAAAATAATAATAAATTTATTCTATCAAAAGCTTTATTTTCACCGTATTTTCCAATGATAGTTCCTATAGGAATTGAAGTAAATAAATTAATAATAAAAGTACCAGAATTAATATATTCTTTAAAAATTAAATAATTATTTTTAATTAATTCTTCTTCAAAAGTATAAAATCCAATAAAAAAATTTAAAACAAAATCAACAAGATAAGAAAAATCTAATATAATATTAATAATTAAAATGAATAAATATTCTTTTTGATAAAAAGCTAAAAAAATAGGGTAAACCATAATATAATATAAAATAGTAAAAAGAATAAAATAATCCCAAAAAAATTTAAAAATTCCATCTGGATCAAGAGCATAATTTTTTTCTTCTAAATCTAAATAAATATCTTTGTTTCCTTCAGAATAAGAAAGAGAATCTTCAACAATATTTTTATGAGTTAATTTTCTAAATTTTTCATGTTCTAAATTATTGGAAATTACACCAATACTATTATTTAAAATACTAGATTCATTTATTTTACTATCACTTAATTTATTTAATGAATTATTTTTATTCTCAATATTTATTTGATTTTTTGATGATGATTTTGATATATTTGATGAAGTATTTTCTGAATTAAAAACTTGATTTATTTCTTTTTCTTTTTTTATATTGTTGTAATTTGCTGTTAATTGCTTTAATTTTTCTACTGAACTTATTCCTTTATTTAATCCTATTGATAACATTTCTTTTTTATTTTCTTGAAATAAATTATGTAAATATTTTGTTACTTTTTTTTCTGTTTTATTTTTCTCATTATCTTTCATTGATGACATATGATTTATATTTTTTTTTGATGATAAGTCATTCATTGTTTTTTTTCTTATTAAATTATTATCTATTTGAAAATGAACTGATTTTTTTTTATATAATTTTCTAATTGGAATTTCAGTTAATTTCAGTTTTTTTTTTTTTTTTTGTATTTTCCTCTTTTGAATTTTCAGTACGATAATGAGTATTATTGATTATTGTAGTAAAATTAGTTTTTTTAAGAGGATTTTTTTTTATAATAGAAGTAGAAAATTTTTTTTTTTTATGATATTTTAATTGTTCATCCATTTCACTATTAATACTTCTGTTTTTTATATTTTGTAATTCTTCTAGACTATTTATTCCTTCTACACGAACTCCAATAAAGGAACTTATTTCTTGTCTTTCTTTCATTAAATTTCTTAATTTAATATTTAAATTTTGCTTTATTTTCTCATTTTCTTCATTTAGTTTCTTCATTATTTCTATTTTTGGTTTTTCATCTATTAATTCTTGTAAACCTAAATTTTTTGCAAATCCTGAAACTATTTGTTTTTTATCTAAATGCTTTAGTTTTTTAAAATATTTTAATTTTTCCATTTATTATTTTTTGACTTTAAAAATAAATTTTAATGTATTATTAAGGAAAAAAATATAATTTAATATTTAAATTTTTTCATTTTTAAGTTTAAAGTTAAAATTTTGAAAAGTTAAGGTGAAAAAAAATAATAAATTTCTATTTTTATTTTCATTGTTAATTATATGTTTGTTTGTTATTAGTATTTTTATTTTAAAATATATTTTTTCTTTTTTTGGAAATTAGAGCTTATATTGTTTACTATATATTCATCTTTACATTTTTCTATTGTTTCAATTCTATCAAATTTAATATTTTTATCTCTATTTATCTAAAATAACTTTTTTTTTCAATTTTTATTTCTTGAATTTTTTATATAAAATTATCTTTTATACTTTTTTTGATTTAAAATGAAGTCATTAAAATATTTTAAAAGAAGTTTTTTTTTCAAGAAACAATGGTATAAAATTGAGTTAATAATCCTTATTATTGATTTCATATAATTTTTATATATAATTTCCAATTTTTTTTCTTTTCAAAAAAATTAATCTATTTTTTCTTTTACAAAAATAATGAAAAAACATGATTTTGTTTTAATTTATATAAAAAATATTATGATTTATAGGGATTTATTTATTTAATAATATATTATTTTTTTTTAAACGTTCTGAATGTAAAAAAAAGTTTTCATTATTTTTTGTAATTAAATTAATCTTTTCGAAATTTTTAATTTTTAATTTTTCTCCTAAATTAAAATGTAAACTTGGAATTCTTCTAAAATTTATATTTAAAGAATTACTATTATTTGGACTTAATACTCTACTTTGATTTGGTCTTTTAATTCTTTGATTAATATTCTTATTATTATCTTTATTTTTTAATGAAATTTTTATTGTTTTAAAATTGTTTTTATTGTCTTCAACAGAAATTTTATTTATTTTAGAAGAAGAATTATTTTTATAATTTTTATTGAAATATTTTCCCATTTTTCCATAAAAATATGTTTTAATTGTTTTTCTATCTGTTGAAGATGATTTAGAATCAAGAAAATTATTAAAAAATATTTTTCTTAAATTTAAATCAAATTTCATACTATTATTTTTAGTAATTGATTTTTGAATTGAATTTTGTTTTAAATTGTTATTTAAAGATATATTTGAATTTGTATTTTGAGATTTTGGAGTGTTAAAAACAGAACCACTATTTAAAAAAACATTTTTTAATAATTCATTATTATTATATATATTATTACTTAAACCTTTATTGTTATTGTTGATAATATTATTTTTTGATTTTTTATTAATATTTAAATCAAGTCCTTTATATAAATTTTTATATTTATATGAAAAAATTTTTGAATGAAAATTATTTTGTGAAATTCTTTCTATTTGTTTATTACTTTTTGAATGGGAAACCAATTTTTGAATTATTAAATTTTTTCCACTATGATTCACACTCATAATTGGACTTAAACAATTTATTTTTTTTTTAATTATTTTTGGAGAGGATAAAATTTTCTTGGTTATAAATTTTGGAGAAGTATTATTAGATAATATTGTTTTTTCTAATTTTATTGAATCTGATATTTTGTTTAAAGAATTTTTATTAAGTTTTTCATTATTATTTGTTTTTGAATTTGTTAATAAAGAATGTATAATATTATTATTAAAACCTTTATTATTTATAATTTGTTTTTTTTTTATTCTAATGAAATTTCTACTACCGTCATAATTAATATTTTTTTTAAATTTTTTAAATATTTCAGATTGTTTTTCAAATTCATTTATTTTAATAAGTAATTTCTTTATACTTAAATCACTTTTACTTGTATTATTATTAGATGTATTATAATTTAAAGACATAGTAAAACTATTTATTGAATCCATAACTTCAGTGTTCAAAATATGAGAATCAAAAAAATCTTTTTCTTCATTAGTTTCCTCTTCACTACTTTCATATGATTTATCTTGCATTTGATCAATAACTTTTTGTTTTTTTCTTATATTTTTATACATATATTTGTGTTCTGGAATTACAGTATAATTAGCATAAATTTTTGAATAGTTTTCATAAAATTTTAATATTTTTTGTAATTTTATTTGTATTTCTTTTTTATTATACATTTTTCTTAAAAATTCATTTGGATCATCATATATTAAATGTTCTTTAAATGTTTCTACAAAATGAGAATTTTCATTATTTAATATATCATCTATTAATTTAATATCATGAAAACTTAATGGAAGATTATATCTTTTAATTAATTTTTTGTTAATTCTTTCCTCTAATTTCATCCTTGCCAAAACAATTTTACTTAAATTTTTTACATAAACATCATCAAAACAATAAATTTTCCTCATTAAAAAAAATTTAAAAAATAAATTATAAATAAATATATTATTCATATAAATTAAAAAAAATAAAAAAAAGTATAAATTTATTAATTTATAGTTTTCAGAGCAAGAGAAACCTCATCAGGAGATTTAATAATACTTTTAATAGCAGCATCAAAATAAGTAAAAGTAATATAATTAGGAGCAATTAAATCTATTTTTTGATTAGTTAAAACAAGAGTAAAACTCACAAAATCATGTTTTATTAAAAATTTAGTATCTTTATCTAATTTAACTAATTTTCCTTCTTTAGCTTTTAATAATTTACTAGCACATTGCCCTAAAAAAATGTCTTCAATATCAAATAAATTAAAAGATTTTTCATAATGATTATTTTTTTTTTGTGAAATTTCTTTAATTTCTAAAGTTTCTTTTTTAGAATTAATTTTAAATAATCTTAATGTATATCCACATTCTTCAGGAGGAAATTTATCTGCTTTTAAAGGTTCAAATTTTTTTCTGTTTGTTAAAGTTAAATTAACATTATCAAATCTTTTAAATAAATTAATTCCAGAAATTAAAGGACGTAATTTTTGAAATAAAGAATTTTTTTGTTTCGATAATGAATCAATACTTTCATTTAAATTATTTACATTATTTGTATTTAAAGTTAATAATTCAACACATCCTAATTTATTAAAATCATTTAAAGTTCTTTTTATTGTTTCATCTATACTCATTAAACTCCCTGTTTTTGGTTGAGATTTTTTTTTTATATTTTTTAATGTAATATTTTCGGAACTATTTCCTATTAATGTTTGATCATCATCTAAATTATTCATTGTTTGATTAGTGTTTTTTAACTCATTATGTTCATATTGTAATTTATGCTCTCTGTCATTAAAATCCTTTGTAAATTTATCAAATTGTTCTAACAATTTTTTTTTTTCCTCTTCTAATTCATTTATTGATTCATTTAATTCTTTTATTTTTTCTAAATAAAAATTTATATTATGTTTTAATTGTAATTGTGTTTTTTCGAGTTGAATTTCTTTCACTTGGTCATTTAATATAAATTGCATTTTTGTTTTTAAATCCGATTTTGCTTCTTCTAAAATATTTTTTTCTTTTTTTTTTTTCATCAATGATATTTAAACAAGATTCGAATTTCTGAATTAAAGACTTATAATTAGAATCTAAATTCTCCATTTCTTTTTTATAAAATTCGCATTTTTCACTATATGTTCCCATAAAATATATATATTCATTGATTTTTGCTTTTTTAAATGTATGGTCCAAAATCACATTTTCTAAAAATTTTTCTTTTTGAACTTTAAATACTTTATTTAATATTTTTTTTCCATATATTTTTTTCATATTTTTTAAAGTTTCTTCATTTGTTTCTAAATAAGATTTAAATTGCACATCTCCTAATGTTTCTAAATTTGTTCTTAAATTTTTATCCCTTATATTTATTGTTTCTTTTACTTCTTTTATTTCTTTTTCTAATTTTATATTTTCATTTGTTTTTTCTTTTATTTCATTTTCATTATTTATTATTTTATCATTTATTAAATCTATATCTTTGTTTAATGAATTTAATTGATTTACTATTTTGCTATTTATTTCTTTTAATTCTTTTAATTGTTTTTCTCTTATATTTAATTCTTTAAAATATTCTTCAATTAAATCTGAAATTGATTTTAATTCATTAATATTTAAATTAGATTTTTTTGTTATTAAAGATATAATTTCATTTTTAAATCTCATTTCAAAATTTTCATCATCATCAGGACTTTTATTTTTAATTAAATAAATATATTTATTAAATAATTGTTCTAATTCTTTTTCATCTTCATTAATTTCTTGAAGAATATTTATAATTTTTGAACTTTGCTCTTGAAGTGAAAGTATTTGATTATATTCATTTTTTTCTTCTTCTCTAGTATTTAATTTTTTATTTTTATTTCTTAAATTTTCTATTTCTTCATCAATTAAAGTTTTCTCTGAAATTTTTTCTTTTTTAAAATCTAATAATTCTTCTTTTACTGTATTTAAATTTTCATTAAGTGCTAAAATTAAAGTTTCTGATTCTTTTGGAGAAGTACCAAAAAAATTTTTAATAATATCTTTTAAATTATTCCATAATAATAAATTACTTATATTTTTAGTTATTTCATTTTCTAAATCATTTAATTTTGTATCTGAATTTAATTTTTCTATTTCTTTATTGGAATTATCACTATTTTGAATAAGTACAATTTGCTTTAATAATTGTTCTCTATTATCTTCTAAATTTATATTTTCTTTTTTCATATTCTTAACTTTAATATTATTGTTATTTAAATTTGTTTTTAAATTTCTTAATTGATTTTCTAATTGGAAATCTTCTTGAATAAATTTATATTCTTTTGGATAATCTTTTTCCAAAGTTTTTAAATTATCTAAATGAATTTGAACTTCTTCTCTTAATAATGATAATTCATTATTATATGATAAATAATCTTCTTTAATCATAAAAGTTTGATTATATAACAGTTCTTCTACTTGTTGATTTTGAATTAATTCATTTCCTAATGATTCTGCTTTTTCTTTTATTTCATTATATATATTTTCATATTTTAAAATTTCTTGTTTAAATTTCTCTAAATTTTTCTTTTGAATTTCATATATTATTTGTTCTTCTTTATTTAAATTTTTTATTGAATTTTTTAATTCATTTTGACAAGAATCTAATTCAGAATCTATTTTTTGTAATTTTTTTTCAAACATTAATTGTTGTTGTTGCCTATTTTTTCTTTCTATTTTTAATAAATAATCAACATTTTCCATTCTCTTGGATGCTGTGTCTATTTTTCTCATTGTACTGAAATTACTTCTATTTAATCTAGATACATTTGTCATATTCATTTTAATCAATTTATTTATTCATTCTTTGAAAAATTTATTAATAATTATTATATATAAATATTTATTTTAAAAATATTTTTTTAAAATAAAATAAAAAATTAATCTATTTAAAAATATGGAGATAGGAAAAAAAGTAGAAGAAAAAGTAAGAAAACCAAGAGCTCAAAAATTTGCAAATTTAATAAAAAAAGGAAGAAATGGTTTAGTTAATTTCAAGCATATAGAAAAGCTGCATCATTTAAAAGATCAAAAAGAGCATTAATTAAATTAAAAAGAGAACCAAAAGTCGAAAGATAATCTATTTAAAGAGAAAAAACATTTGAAAGATATTCTATTTTATTAAATCCTTGTTCTAGTGAAAGATTATATAAAAAATGGAAAATGAAAATACGATTATTTTCTATGTTTCTCAAAAAGCCAATAAACAAGAAATTAAAAAAGCTTTTAAAGATGCTATTGGTGCCTTACCTCAAAGAGTTAATACTATGAACACTATTTTAGGGAGAAAAAAAGCTTTGATTAAATTACCTGAAACTAATGAAGCTTCTGAAATTGCTAGTAAAATTGGATTAATTTAAATATAATGAAATATATATATTCTAAAAATAAAAGGAATTGCTTTTTAATTTTAAATATATTTATAAAATTAAATTTCTATTTTTGGAATTATTTTTTCTTCCCCCTCAAAAAAAGAGAAATAAAATAGATTTAATTTAGGAATTAAATTAAAAATTTTTTTTCTAGATTATTTTATCAATCTGTAATTTAATAAAAATTGCAGTAATTGAAGTTCCTAAAATCAAAAATAAAATAGCCATTAATTTTGGAATAGAATATAATTTTTCTTTTCCAAATTTTAAATAAAAAGTTGCAGGAGCTAAAAAAGTAACAATATTACAAGCAGTAGAACCTACAATATTATCAATAATAATAATTTTTTCAACAGTTATAGCTAAAATTAACATTGAACTATAAATAATTATAATTACAATATTTTTACCAAAAGAAGATAATGTATTTCTTTTTTCTTTATTATCAATTAATCCAGAAGTTAATTTTTCTTTTTTTGAAAATTTTTTTTTAATAAATCTAACTAAATTAAAAAAATGGCTTTTACAAGCAAAAAATAAAAGTGGCATTGATAAACACGTAGAAATAAAAAATCCAATTTCACAAATAATAAGAACACAAACCATAATTTTATTGGTTTTTAAATAGGTTAAAATATCATTAATGAAATATTTTAAGAGAAAATCATTAATATTTTCTCTATAAATTAGAAATCCAAGAATACCAGTTAAAATATAAATAAAACTTGTAGCTACAGTAGCATAAGAAGTAGCTTTAATCATATTTAATGTTGATCTTGGTTTTAAAGGTAAATATATAGGAAAAACATTTGAGTGAAAAGAAAAAGAATTTATTATTGCTGTTGAAGATTCAAATATTTCTTTAAATGAACCAGTTATTTCAAATTGAGATTCTTTTAAAGGAGCAATTTCATTATTATATAATTTATAAAAGAAAATAATAATAAGAGAACAAATAAATATTATAATACTAATAATTCCAATAAGAGCATATTTACTTAAAGCTGAAATATCTTTTTTAAACATTAAAGGAAGTAAGATAAAAAAAATAACAATTAATAAGAATTCTTCCTTTAAATAAATTTGCCCTTTATCTTGTATAAAAATAAGAAGAAGAGTTCTTACAATATTTCCAAATAATTTGAAATAAATACAACAAACAAAAAAACAATTACAAATCATAGTAATCATAATAATAACAGTTCCTGAAGTTCCAAAAGATAATTTAGAATAAACAGAATAACCATATCTTTGAGTTACATCTTTAGTTTTTAATAAAAAATAAACCGAAAAAATTAATAAAATTGCCCCAATACAAATTGATATTAAAGCATATTTGAAACCTAAAGTTTTAAAAGCAAATGGATAATTTAATATTCCAAATCCTATCATTCCTTTCATTATTGTTATCATTGTTGAAAAAATTGATCTTCTTTCTTCTTCTTTTATGTTTCTATTTTCACCATCATTGTCTTCTGATTCTTCTATAAAATTTTTTGATGCTAGATTTGATGTTCTTTCTGGATCTGTTTCCATATTTGATTCATCATTTGTTATTTTTCTTCCTTCTTTATCTAAATTTTGAAGTTCTGACATATAATATTATTTTTTTTAATATTTGAAAAAAAATTATGGAATTATTTTTATATTTTTTGTATCAGAAAGTAGAGTAAAATACATAAGATTAAAAAATATAATAAAAAAATATTAATTAATTAATTAAAAAATAAATAAATGTTAAATAATAAGATGATTGTTTATTAAATAAATGGGGATTGGGGATTGGGGATTGGGGATTGGGGATTGGGGATTGGG
>JAEEGK010001715.1_pt1 | contig 54883 bp, 59 predicted proteins | sample 8958771 | NCBI WGS metagenome assembly JAEEGK01 (sample SAMN16246547, study PRJNA631951) | gut metagenome | biome: gut microbiome; feature: rumen; material: SC-attached | host: Bos | place: Iran: Karaj | collected 2018-10 | reverse complement strand
TTATGTGCGTAATACAAAAAATAGGTGTACCTTTGCACCCGCTTAGAAAAAAATGACATCGCGGAGTGGAGCAGTTGGTAGCTCGCCAGGCTCATAACCTGGAGGTCGCACGTTCGAATCCTGCCTCCGCAACCAATTCAAATGATAAAGTCCCTGCAGACGGGACTTTTTTCATTTCCTCCGGGTCAGAACTCGGACACAACTCGGACAAAAGTGTTGAACCTGTTGGCGGATCCTACGGATTTTCGCCAACAAAAAAAATGCCCATAGGTGATTTTCTATCAGGTGCTGCGCTAGTGGGATACACACTCCCACAACTTCATACCGGGAAGAGCTGGTATGTTGACTTCTTCGCATGGGATCCCGTCTCTGAGCGGATGAAGCGGAAGAAATACATGCTCGACAGGTGTAAGACGGTCGGTGAACGCAGGACAATGGCCTCGCTCCTCATCACCAGCATCACGCACCGGCTGATGAAGGGATGGAACCCGTTTGTCTCGAGCGACAGCACCAGGTACCTGACGGCGTTCGACGATGTCCTGAAGAAATACCGTGACTATATCTCCTCCATGGAGGCCAAGGGTACGCTTAAGCAGAAAACCGCCTACGACTATCTCTCCAGAGTCGGAACGCTGGAGACCTATATCAGCGAATGCCACGTGCGCATCAGCTTTGCATATCAGTTCGACCGCGGCTTTGTCGTTGACTTCCTGGACTACCTGATCATGGATAAGGATGTCTCGGCTACGACGCGCAACAACTACCGCACGTGGCTTTCGACCGTCGGCACCTGGCTGGTGGAGCGAAAGTACATCAGCAGGAATCCCGTTGAGGACGTGCATCAGCTGCGCGAGAAGGAAAAGAAGAGGGAACCCCTGACCGCTCCCGCCCTCGCACGCATGCGCGAATACCTTAATGTCAATAACCGTCATTTCCTGCTGGCCTGCATGATGGAATACTACACCTTCATCCGTCCGGATGAGATGCGTCACCTCAGGATTGGGAACATCTCTGTGAGCAGAAAGGAGATAACGGTACCTGCGGACGTCGCTAAGAACCGGAAAGAGCGTACCGTAGGCTTGAACCAGAAGGTCATCCTGATGATGATGGAACTGAACATCTTCGATGCGCCCTCACAATACTACATCTTCGGTGAGGGGTTGAAGCCCGGGCCGGAGATGACATACCTGAACCATTTCCGCCTCGAATGGAAAAAGATGCGTACTGCGCTCAGATGGCCTGACAGCTACCAGTTCTACAGTCTGAAAGACTCCGGCATCCGTGACCTGGCCAATGCCGAGGGCGTGGTGGTGGCGCGTGACCAGGCGGGTCATTCCGACGTGGCTGTCACCAACAGGTACCTGAAGAAGGGCAAGGAGGTGCCTGACAACGTGAAGAACTTCGAGGGTCTGCTATAGCATCTCGTAGAAGTAGCCGGTCATGAGGCGGTCTACACCGCTTTCGGTGATGCTCATCTCTATGTGGGAGCAGATAAACTTCCTGTTCCTGACGATATACACTTTCCTGGTGTCCGGTTTCCCGTCGTGGAAGAACTTGAAGCATATCTCGTTGTTGCCGTTGACGTTCCGCCTTATCCTTATGCCTTCGTTGTGCAGGTCGGCTATCGAGATGATACCGTCTTTCGGATTAAGGCCGAGGCTCCAGCCGGGGACGTTGGCATGATAGGCGGCCTCTCTGTAGTCCGTGAATGCTACTGGCTGCTTCACGGATGTAATCTGGAAGTTTACCATCCTGTCCTCCCCGTAAATTTCGAGGTCTGACGATCTCAGCACCGTTCCTGCAGCAAAGAACACCTCCATGATGCTGTCGTCGCTTGATTTCTCAGGCAGTGCCTCCCCGTTTTCCATGACATCCTGCACGGTCACGTATTCAACGGCGTTTGCGGCCTCCTGATCCTCTGAGGAATATGTGCGTGTTTCGCCGTTCCTCGGGTAGTCGCAGGCAATGTTCGCCTCCAGACTGTCATATTCGTATTCCTGACCGCCGAACCTCATGAAGCCGCGTCCGCCGGTCAGGGAACTGTGGTTTGTCACCAATATGGACACGCAGTGCGCTTTCTGTGGTTTCACGGCCACCGGGCAGATGTGGAGCTCTACAGTGCTGCCACCCTCTGACCTTACCAGCGGGGTGAACCATCCGCATTCCTTCAGGAGGTAGTTGATGACCTGTCCGTTCTCCTCCACGGTGACTCCGTAAAAGAACCCTACCGGACAGTGGAAGATGGTTGTCATCTTCTCCCTGGCCGTCATAGAGCCGAAGGCTGTGTTCAGGTCATTGAAAGAGCCATATTCCCTGAAATCGAAGGATTTCATGGTGTCCTGTGAGATGGCATCCGTGTCACGGTCACAGTCTGACAGTTCGTATTCCAAGTTTGATGATCCAATGTATGTCACTCCCTCTTCGTCAAAGTTCGTGCTGAACTCTTCCAGCGGGGTGATCTCCTCCATGCCGAAGCTGTCCGCGTTTCCGAAATGGGTGATCTCGACAGTCATATTCTTGTCGTCAAAGATAAAGACGGCATTGAAAAGATTCTGGAACTCTTCGAGGAACTTGTATGCAGACCAGTGTGGGAGCGCCCTTGAGAGAATGGTGGTCATTTTTGCGCTTGCCACATAGAGTCTGTTCCACGGGCTTCTGTCGAACTCGTTCCTGCTCACCCTATAGCCCAGCGCCTCCATCACCTTTCCCAGGACATACATGACGGATGGCTGTACGGCGGGGAACGTTATTGTCATGCCTATGCCATTCCCGTCATAGTCATACAGGTATGACGGCATATTGATATGCAAGTCGTTCGTCTCATCGTGGATGGGAAGGAACGCGTACATGCCGGGCTCGCCGACGAACCCTTGGGCGTTAATCTCGCTGCTCAGGTCGAAGACCGCTGCCGACTGCTGCGGCTTTCCCTTTAAAGGCTGGTGTCTTCCCATCAGGTCGCCATAGTAGATCTCATCAATGAATATTTCCTCGAAGCTTGCCTTGTAGCGTATCTTGTTCTTTCCTGAAAGGATCTGCAGTTTGACTTCCTTCTCTGTGACGGACGTGATTGTACCGATACCACGGATGATCTCCAGCCCGTTGGCCGTCAGCCGGCAGTCCTCGTAGTTCTCCATCATGAAGTGCGTGTCAAGACGGCAGATGGATCCGAAGACAGCCCTGTTTTCAGGAATCGATATCGGGAAGGTGATTTCCATCGTCTTCTCGTCATTGTCCTTTATGAAAGGGTTATGCATCGAGACCTTTATCTGGCCTTGTATCGTAGGGTAGGCCACTTTCCCGTTAACGTAGCACTTGATCATCTTTCTCTTATCTTTTTGTAGTGTTTGTAGCTCTGGTCGAAGCTGTCCATCGGGAAGTCGACGCCGATACCCTGTTCCAGCTGAGTGGCGAGGCGGTCCTGTGTCTCACACACCTTCTCCATTGTATCCCTCAATTCCCCGTTGTCGGTCTGGACGTTGACGATGGGCGTAAACATCTGCGTGGTACCGCCTGCGCCCATGGAGCGCGACACGTCCTGTGCCGTCAGGCTTCCGACGGTGTTGTTGCGCTGCGCCTGGTCGAGGAAGTTCAGGAACGGCAGCACGTTCGGATTGTTGACTGCCTGATGGTTGGCCACGAACTCCCCTTCATGCACCACTCCGGCCTTCTTCCGATATCGCCTGCCACCTGTGAAGCCGCCCTCATAGTAGCCTGCCTCCTCTGCCTGGTGCTGTTTCTTGATGGTGGCAATCTGTAGTGCTCCCGCTGCCAGGGCGATGCCAGCCGATATCGGGGCGAGCACGAGGTTGGCAGGGTAAGGCGCTCCGGCCATTGTCGAGCTGAAGGCGCTGATGGCACCCATGGCCGTCTGTGCAATGGCCTGCGCTATCTCCATGGCCATGGCCTTCTTGTTGGCCTTGGTCTTCGCCTCGGCGATCTTCTTGTCGCGCTCCTTCTCCAGTTTCTCCTTTTTCTTGGAGTTCCTGCCTGCCGCCTCTATCTGCTTGTCATAGTTGGCGGTGATCCTCGCCACCTCGAGGTCGCTGCATGCCTGTGCATAGCTGCTGGCGGCCGACATGAGCGAGCTGATGGAGCTGTAGGCTGTCTGTGCCCCGGCCACGATGTCCTGCATGGTCTGCTGGTCGAGCTGGCGCTTGGCCTCCTGGTACTCGCGGTTGTTCTCGTAGTCCTGCCCGTAGAGCAGCTTCAGCTGTTCATTGATGGTCTTCTGGTTCTGTACGGCCTGCGAGATGGAGAATACGCCGGTGGCGGCATCGCTGCCAGCCCCGTAGTCCTTTATGTCGGCGTTCTTCCTGGCCGTGTCGAGGGCGGACGAAGCCTTTGACTGCACGTCGCTGTTGGCCTTCTGCTCCCCCTTCAACTCGGCAAATTTCCGCTTGATGTGCTCGATGATGGCATCGTACTCCTGCTGAGTCATCTTGCCCTGTTCCACCAGGACGGAGTAGAACGACTCCACCCCGGCCAGCTCGATCTCCTGCAGGCGGTCGTAGTCCGTCTGCCCCATCTCCTGCCTGTACTGGCTGAGCCGGTTCATGTACTCCCGCTCACGTTCCATCTGATGCTCCTTGCTGCGGTCCTGGATCTCCCATTCTATCTGCATCTGCTCGAGCGATCCCTTTCGGGTGAGCGACTTCTTGATCTCGAGGAAGTCCATCTCCTCCTGGAAGCGGGCCTCACGCAGGGCTTCCTCATTCTGGTAGATGGCAGACCCCTCGGTATTGAAGTCCCTCTCCAGCTCCAGCAGGAGATCCCTGTGCATCTGCTCATACTCCTTCAGGGTCAGTTTGCGCTGCTCCTCGTCACCATGGATCAGCAGCTTCTTCTCCTCTGCGTCAAGCCGCAGGTATTCGGTGCTGCCCTTTTCAAAGAGAGCCTTGCGCTGTTTGATGCCCTCCAGCTGGATCTGCCTGCGTTTCTCTATGTAGTCCCAGTAGTTCGTCAGGCCTGCGCTGTAGTCCAGTGCCTCCTCGGCCAGACGGTTCTCCATCTCTGCTTTCAGCAGACGACTCTGCTCCTGCAGGGCCTTGCGCTCCTCGGCCTCCTGTTTCTTGCGTTCTGTTTCCTGTTTCTTTTTCTCTTCATCAGAGACATAGTCTCCGGCAGGAGTAGACGGTTCCGGTGTCGATGGTGCAGGGACAGGTGAGGTGATTTTCTTTGTGACGAGCTCATTGGCCTTCTTGTTCTTCTCCAGAACGGTGTCGATGTACTTTTCCTCTGCTTCCACCACTTTTGTCTCAGACTTGACGTCAGCCAGCCGCTGCTCGTGGATCCTCTGCTGGCGGTCGCTTTCCTCTGCAGATTTCGTCTTATGCTGCTTCTTGGTGACACTTCCGTTCTCATATACCATCTCCTCTGTAACCTGCTGCTGCGTGTCGCGATAGGCCTGCACGGCCTTCAATGAGTTCTCGATGCGGTTCTGCTTGAAGTTCAGTTCCATCTTCTTGCGGTTGATCTCCACCTTCTTCTGGTAGATGGCTTCAGCCAGAGCTGCGTCGTTCAGGCCCCGGATGTATTGCTTGATGGCTTCTGAGTTGTCGTTATAGAGTTTCCCCTCGTTGGTGATGGCAGCGTGATACTCAGGAACGATGCTCTGCAGCCTATTGATGGCAGAACGCCTCTCATCAATGGTATAGGCGTTTGAGTGGATGATGCGTGACAGCTGCTCCACCTTCGTCTTCTGCTCGGCAATGGACTCGCTGACTTTCTTGTTCAGGTCCTTCTCCAATTCCTGCTGGGCGCGCATCTCCTTCACCTGCTGCAGGCTGCTCTTAACGGCCTCGCTGTGGCTCTTCCACGCCCTGACCGCACCATAGATGGCGACGGCAGCCGTCAGGACGACAGTTATCAGGGCCGTCCAGACGTTAGTCATCTGCAGGCGCTTCATGTCAACCATGGCGCCGTTCAGCCTGACGTGGTTGGCTGTCACAGCAGCTATGATGATACGCCAGGCCATATATGCCTGCTGCAGGGTATTCACCACGAAGGCATGGCCTTTCTTAATGGCTATGGATACTGTCTCTACGGCATTGGAAGCCTTCATGGCGATTGTGTTGGCATTCCAGATGACTGTCAGTGTGATGATATATCCTCCGAGAACCGTCAGGCTCTTCCAGTGGTCATAGACGAAGCCGGTCAACACACTCAATGTCTTGGCCAGCATGGAGGCCCCGGTAATGGTATATCGGACCAGAGGCAACAGCCGCTCTCCCAGTTCCACGGACATCTCCTTGAACTGTTTCTTGCATTTATCGAGCCGAGCCTGTACGGTGGTGTTCATGGTGTTGTACTCACCCTGCACGCTCGTGGCCTTCTCGTAGGCCTCGGTGGCGCGTGCCTGGTGCTTGCGCACGTCATCGATCTTATCGGCCAAAGTTGACAGGACGCCAACTGCACGCGAGCCATCCAGCCCCATGTCATCGAGCATCTTCATCATGTTCTGCGGGTCTGCAGCCTTCAGACTGTCGGCCAGTGCAAGGATGGCAGCATTGGCATCCTTACGGAGCAGGTCGGAGAATTCCTTGACGTCCTTTCCGGCAATCTTGGCGAACTTGTCCGTGTCGGTCTGCATCTTCGTGAGCATATTACCGAAGGCAGTGGCGGCCATCTCATCCTTCAGCAGGTTCTCATCCATGACAGTACCGAATCCCATGATCTGAGCCTGTGTCAGGCCTATCTGTTTGCCGAAGCCCGCCACACGTGCTGTGAAATCTACCAGATATCCAGCCATTGCCGATGAGTTCTGTACCAGTTCATTAATTGCAGAACCCGTTGACAGCATTGCACCCTTCAGACCTTTCTTCTTGTCTTCACCGAAGGCCATGGCAAGTTTTCCTACCTTTTCTATGGCACCATCCCCCAAGTCTTCCCCCAGTGCGATATTGATCATGTCACCAGCTTCAACGAATTCCAGAATATCCTTTTTTGAATCCTTTCCAAGGCGACCGGCAGAACCTGCTAACTGGTTCAGCTTCTCGCGGCTGGAGCGGGTGTCCATCTTCTTCAGCTCCTCGTTCAGGTCGCGCACCTGGTCGGCCGTCATGCCAGTGTATTTCCGCACGTTGGCCATCTCCTCCTCCATGGTGGCGTAGTCCTCCACGGATTTTCGGATGGTCGTGGAGATGCCGGAGATGCTCTGCACGAGGACGAAGATGCCGCCCCAGCTGTCATTCAGGAACTTGAAGAACTTGCTCAGGGCTGGCTGTGAGGCCTTTGACTCATTCTTGATCTTAACAAGTTCCGTGTTGGCCTCCTTCAAGGCGGCTGTCAGTGTCTTCCATTCTTCGCTGCCACGTTTTATGTTGCCACTGTTCAGCAGTTCGTTGATATCCCTGATGGTGTTCCTGAGTTGTTTCGGACTTGCATCTGACATGTTGTGGATTGCCTTGTTGACGGCAGTCAGCCGGTTCTCCATCATCCCCAGCTGTTTCTCGTTCTTCTTGATCTCCTTTTCAAGGTTCTTGAACTGCTTGGAGTCCGGGGCGTATGACGACTGTTTCTTCTTCAGGTCGCCAATCTTCTTCTGAAGTGCGTCAATCTCCTGTTTTGCCTGCTCGGTATTGAGCCGGATAACGGTCTCGTATCTTTCTGTCTTTGCCATAAAAAACGGTATATCTGCAATTATGCTGCAAATATACCGCTTAAGGCTGTATCACAAAAATACTATGTTATGCTGGCGATCCAGACCACTAAGGCTACGAAGAGTGCTATCAGGATAACTGTTACTATGCGCTCCTGCCATGTCATCGGGCCGGCTTCCTTTTTGAACTCCTTCCATGTCATGGTCTTTGTATGATCTACCGTCTCAAGACTTCTTGCGGCAGATTTTAATCCCGTACAGATCAGTACTCCTATGAGTATCAGACCTAACATAAGTCCCGCAACAGGGGAAAAGAAGAATGCCATCATAACTCAAATCCTTTCTTTTGGTGCAAATATACGAAAAATATCCGAAAGTTGCAAACTTTTAACGCAAAAATAATATTAAAAAGGTGAAAATAATAAAGCCCGAGGTTATTTCTCAGGCTTTACGAAGGTATTGTAGCGGATGGTGGAGTGGGGGTTGAAGTTCAGGATCTTCACCTTGTAGCCTTTTACGCCCCATCGCCACCAGAGGAAGCGGTGCTTGAACTCGTGGTAGACGACTGTCGCCAGCGAGTCCCTGATATTATAATAGAAGGTGGAGTCACTGAGCCTGAACTGCAGGTGGCTCCAGTCATCGTCATAGCTGAACACCCTGTCACTGCTGACGGACTCGGCCCTGGCGGTATCCTTCGTCTCCGTCACGGTGGTCTGTACGGCATCCAGCTGCTTCAGCTTCAGGCCGAGGTCCCTGATCAACTGCTCATCGATGATGTGCTGCTCGCGCAGTGCGCTGAGCTCTGCAGTGATGACTGGCGACGTGGCCACCTCGCGCAGCGTGTCGTGTATCAGCACGGTGTCGCGCTCCAGGGGAACGTACTGCTGCGCATGTGCCAGCTGGTGTTTCAGCTCCTTGATTTCTTTCTTGTAACTGTTGTCACGGAACTGTGAATAGAGTATCATGGCTATCCCCGTGATTGCCAAAAGACAAATTTTCCACTTCATACCTTAATAATCTTATCATTGTTAACCTTATATCTGTCGTAGCCGATGAAGAGGTTGGCTTCTGCCACGCGGCGCTTTATGAGTCCAGGAAGTGGACGCTCATCGGAGTATATCCATTTGAACATCTGGTCGGTAATCTCTTCATCCTTGGCATTTCCGATAATACGCTTATACATCGTGGAGCCCTTGAATTTCACCTCCCCGAAATTGAAGATCCAGCTCACGAGCGCGTCGAACTGCTCCTGCCGGAAGTTTATCTTCATGCCGTTAAGCAGGCGCTCGATGGGCGCGATATCCTCTACCAACAGGTCTTCGGCCTCTGCGAGAGTGATATGCTGTCCCATCTTCACGCCTTTTGTATGACCCCATCCGATGGTGGGTACTTTCGCCGGACATAGGTAGGCGTCGAGCCTGAGGCCTTCAGCCTCCTTGATCAGGTTCTTACCCTTGTTGCTGGTCTTCATCAACTTCATGATACTCCTCCTTTCTGACTCTAGCCTGTAATTCATCGAAACGACTCTCCATCCTTCTGCTGATGGAATTGATCTTGTTGACCGCATAGATACCGATACCGAACAGTCCGAGTGCTGCAGACAGAGCCTCGCCGATGTATGTCAGCGGACCGGGACCGATATCTTCGGTCATGAAAAACGACACGAAGGCCATGACGATCGATGATATGATCAGAGCGACGGCCGAGGTGTAGTGGATCCAGTCTTTTGTATTTTCTTTCATATCCTTTGATATTTGCTTTTGCAAAAGTAGAAAGAAAATACTGGCTGTAAAAATACGGTGTCAGATCACCGGATCATCCTCTTCCAGCAATTTCCAGTTGATGGGGTCTTTCATGTAGTAGACCTGCAGTCCCTTGTCCCTCCACGGGATCTCGACCTTCTTGTGTTTTTCCTTCAGGCACAGGATCTCGAAGTGCCCTTTGATGTAGATGTACTGCCACAGCCGCTCGTCTATCATCCCCAGAACCCTGCGCCTGATGGCGTAGCTGTCCGTGTGGCGCAGGATGCCCAGGTAACTGTTCACGCTCTGAATGCAGTCCCTAATCTCTTCCACGTCCTTTGCCTTGTTCAGCTTGTAGATGGAGGTCATAAAGTTGCCTACCGTGCGTTTGGCTGGATAAACGCGGCCGAACTTCACCACGGATCCGGTGAACTTGATTCCCTTGGAATAGTGCTGTATATAGAATTTGTCAGGGTGCAGTTCTGCCCGGCACTGCTCACGGAGCATCACCCTGATCTTCGGTACGGCATCCAGTAACCTTTGCTTGCTCTCGTGTATGACATAGAAGTCATCCACGTACCGCCCGTGGAACTGAAAGCCAAGGTCTTTCTCCAGATACCAGTCGAGACGGTTCAGGAGGAAGTTGGCGAACAGTTGGCTGGAGAGGTTGCCGATGGGAAGTCCCTGCCCGTCTCCGTTCGTGAAGAGCGACTTGTTGGGCGGCAGGCGCTTCCATCGCTCCATGCCCGACCTGCGCTCACAGTCAAGCTCCGGACGATGCATGACGGTGACGTGTGCAAGCCATAGGATTTCCTCTTTGTCGTGACCGTCATATTTCTCCGTGATGAACTCCTGCAGCATGGAGTCGAGCAGCTGCTTGTCTATGCTCATGAAGAATCCCTTCATGTCGAGCCGCATGATGTAGCAGTCCTGAGTGTAGTCATGCGAACACTGACGGATGTCCTCCTTCAGCATGGCCACGCCATACAGCACTCCTTTCTCCTTGCGGCAGTTGAACGTACGGTCGCTGAACACCGCCTCCAGCAGCGGTTCTATGCGAAGCGCTATGAGATGGTGAACCACCCTGTCACGGAAGTTTGCGGCAAAAACCTCGCGGTACTTTGGTCTGGTAACGACGAACGCGATGCTTGTGGTTGGATGGTATGTCCGGCTGTTGATCTCGTCGGCAAGCCTTATGAGATCCTGCCTATGGTCCAGCATGTAGTTTATCGTGCTGGGCGAACTGCCCTTATGCTTCAGGCAGTCGTAATAGGCTTCGAACATATCCTCGTCTGTAACCATATATTAGTTTTCTTTCCTTAGATTCCGACACCGGCCGTACTCTGTACGAATTAGTACTCTTGTTGTTGTTGTTGAAATTGCCATTATTGAAATTCAGATTCCAGGCATTCGTTGTTGAATTCTCGGTGTGCTTCCGCGATTACCTTGTTCTTAGCTGTAAATGACAGCACGCGGACCATTTAAAGGAAGAAATACTCACACCCGCCCTTGGGCTAAGGTGCCCCTTGGCTCTGCCTCCCTGAGGCAGACTTCTTCCAGCCAGATATCTGGCGTCCTATACCTTCCATCATACGCGCGAGGTTTGATTCCTGTTTCATGGATACCTGTCTGCGGCGGACTGCGAGATCCAGGAGTGCATTCACCTGTTCGAAGCAGACCGTGAACTGCTGCAGATAGTACAGGCGGTGCTCCATGCTGGAGTTAGCCAGTACGATGTAGTCAATCAGTTCGAGGGACTTGTTTTCAAGTCTCTCGGCCAGCGTGCGACGGTACTCCCTCTTGAAGTTGATGGTGATACGCATCAGTTCGTCAACGAAGAGGAGTGTGTCGCGGTACACCTTTGTCTCCTTTGCCAGCATGACAGATATTGTGATTACATTTTGCGCTGCAAAGGTACGAAGAAAAATCTGACTGAAGAAAAGATACCCCAAAATTTTTCTTCGAAAAAAAAATCGGCCTGACGGCCGATCCTTCGGAATCTTTAAAAAGAGTTAAAGATTTAAAGAGATAAAGAGTTAATAAAATGCCGACACCGGCCGTACTCTGTACGAATGAGTACCCTTGTTGCCGCTGGTGAAACTGCCATAATGGAAACCCAGAATCCAGGCATTCGGTGCCGAATACTCGGTGATTGACCAATATGCCGTGCGGGACAGAGGCGTACCGTTAATTAAACTTAACGCATAATTAATTTCGTTAAAGTGCTGGTACATCATCCAGAGGTCTCCGGCGGCTGGTGCCCACCATCTTCCCTTGCCGAAGAACTGGTTGTTCTCTGCCATATTGGACGGATAATAGTTTTGACAGTACTTTGCAACTAGTCCGTTGTCGCCCAGTGTGTTGACTACGGTCGTGGTCTTTGCCCTTCCGTCGTGATCCTTCATGGCGGCCTCGCGACCACAGTTTGTCGTACCTCCGGTGACGTTCGATGTCGACCAGTTCATGGTGGTTGGTGCCTCGTCCTTTGCGATGATGATGTGGTTGTCCCCGTCCTTCACCATTACGCCTACGGCATTGGCCGCATTGGATGCAGCGAAGTATTCCGGCAACCAGAAGCGATAGTAATTGTCTTCTATGGTTGCGATAAACACGCTGCCGCCGAGTCTCGGCGCACCATCCTTACGAAGTTTCTCCAGGATTCCCTGTAGGTCTGCTAAAGACACCTGACCTTTAAGGAGACCGTCTGCGTCACTGAATGGAATCTTGTTACCTGACGCTAAGCTGGAACTTCTTGTAAGTAGGGCGGCGATTGCCGCCTTCAGTTTCTTTCTTGCCATAATCTTTGCATTTTAATTTGTTAATCTTATTGAAGCTGGGCTGGCAGGTGACCGCCTGACCTTGCGATGCTGCCGCCCCCTATCACGATATACAGGTTAAATCCGGCATCTTCAATTTTTACTGCCTTGAGCTTGACAAACTCGTTGTCTTGCAGCAGGAGGGCGCCCACGTATCCGCCATTGAAGTTGCCGGTATAGATTTTACTGGTCGAGAGGAACTGGAGGTTGCCACCTGAGACGTTCAGGATGATAATCTCGCATCCCAGGTCTGCGTCTGCAATGTCCGGCAGGACCATTTTCAGCTTATAGGTGTTCGGGATGCTCTCTATCTGTATGCTGTTATTCGTGTTCTTCAGGTTGATCCTGAGATTCCCGTCATCATCAATCGTTCCGTATGTGGTGTTGTAATTGGAAGCATTTATACTCGTCAGTGGCATGTAGATATTGCCGGAGAAACGCCAGTTCTTCGTGTAGCCCTTGCCGGTCATGCCGTCGAGGGCGAAGTTCGGTGCGAAGCATGGATAGCCTTCGGCTCCCGTCCCGAGCGGGTCTGCGCCCTTGAATGCCGTATAATGGGAAGTCCCCCCGTTGACGGCATAGTGTACGGATGCACTCTCCCAGTACTCGCCGGCCTGGCTTATCAGCCAGTCTCCGCAGATGACGAAGGATCCGATATTGCCGAAGTCGGCGAAGAGATACTTCGTGCGGATGAGGTTGTAGCCGCTCAGTCCCTGTTTCCAGACGGCCTGGTTGTTGTCCTTCGGTCCGACATGTGTGCCGTTGATGACATTCGTGAGGGCATCGAGGTACCACAGTTCCGACGTGCTGCTGCCTTCCACGGGAACCTCGACGGCCGGAGTGCAGATGACATTCCCGGCACTGTCTCTTTCCTGCATGTATATGATATTTTCACTATACTCGCCTGTGGGATAGCACATGGGACCGGGAGCGCCCTGCCCCGATCCGCCGCTGTCACCTTTGCGGTTCCCTTCGACTGATACGGTACCGAAAGCCTTGTAGGACTTGTTGCCCACATTTCCGGTCACCGTTATCTTGAGGAAGCCGCCGTAGCTCTCCTCGGAGGTGCCTGAGTTGACCCTGATCCCGAAGGCGTATCCAGCCACGCCTCCTGACGGTATCTGTGACGCACTTACCGTTGCTCCCGACATTCCCTGCTTCGTGTATGTGAACTCCGTTATGCTGGCCTGCCGGTTGTTGACGAACATCCTGACCGTACAGGTCTTGGAGAAGGATGCACGGCATCGTCCGTTGCTGTCTGCGGGAATGAAGAATGATGATGGGGAGATGTCGAGCGTAGCCGAAGATGCCCCCGGTGTCCCTGCGGGAGTAAGCGTGACGGTCTTCGCCGCCTCTGTCATCCTGGCCGCGCCCGTGCCTTTCTCCAGGATGATCGTGATGTTGTCGTTGGCTTTTGCCACTTCTGCAGGTACCGTGATGACGGCCTGCCCGTTGCTATAGCTGATGGGCACTGCCCCGCCGCTTGCCGGAACGACGCTGACGGTGTTGGTCAGCACTACGCTGCCACGGACGGTGAGCCGGAACACCACCGTCCCGCCGTTTGCGTAGATATCCGATGCCAGCACACTGTTGCCTGCAGCATAGCTCAATCCGTCGAAGGAATACTCCAGGGTCCCGTCGGAGGGACTTTGCGTGGTCGTTCCGTTCACGGTCTTTGCGAATGAGGCCGTCACCCTTGCATGCGAGTATGAGCCGTTCGCATCCCGTACAATATTCCTGTGGTCCGTCTTAAGCGTCCATTTCTCTGTTATCGTTGCCATTGTTCTGTATTTATCTGATTGTGATGTCATAGACACCGCCTTCCTGAAGCTCTATGTCAGGACTCATGTTGTCGCACAGGTAGACCTCGGAGTTGCCGCCTACGTAGAGCAGCACGTTCCTCGGCCGCCCAGATACGGCAAGCTCTGCAGTGTCCGCAGGACTCTTTCCGCCGAAACCGCATCCTGTCTCTTCGTCGCGCCATGTGACGCCGTAGAAAGTCCTCGTCTCACCTGCCGCCAAAGTGACTTCCCCGGGGCTGAAGCGGAGATGCGGTGTTCCTGTATAAGCGCCATACCATCCAAGGTAGTTCCCGTTGTGGTCCGGGTTGCCGAGGGTGAGCTTCAGGTCGCCGTCCAGCGTGACGGCGGATCCATGGGCATTGTATATCCTCACGCCGATGGTGATGACGGGGTTGCCTCCAGATGGCGGCGTTGGATTTGGTGTCGGTGTCGGCGAGCCGCCTCCGAGTACAATGGAATACGTAGCCCCATATGCGAACCTGTCCGATGTCGGGAACATCGGCATCTTATAGGTCTCCGCGACACCGTCTGTGTCATATATCATCGCGTTGCCTGGATACCCGTCCAGCTCGTCAGCTCCGGCGAACCTGCATTCCAGCAATTCTGCACTTACCTGGTCGACCGCTATGCCATAGAACGATTCGGTCTCGCCGTTAGCTATGGCAATGCTGTCAACGCCCTGCCTCAGGACAAGTTTTTCCGTTCTGGCCGTTACGCCGTTATGCTTAAGGACAAACCTCAGGGAAGGCTGTATTACGATGGACCTGCCGGAATTGTTCTTCAGGCTGAATGCTATCGTGGTTCCGGCACCGCTGCCACCTCCGGACACTGTGCTCGGACTGTTCCCGCCTATGTTGAGTGTATAGGTGCCACCATCCGTGAATGTTTGCGATGTAGAAAAAGCGTTGACTCTCAGGTTTACGGAATTGCCGCTGCCGTCATATACGACGACATTGGTTCCCAAATCAAAAGCATCCTCGATAAACGGGAGTCCTACCTTCTGGAGGTCATCCTGACTTAACGGATATACCATCTGTCCCGACGACTGTCCTGCCGGGATGTCACGGGCCAGGCTTGGTTCCTCGGGCATGCTCGTCTGCGCTATTGCACTGCCGTTTTTCAGGAAGAAGCCGAAGCGTCCGTTGATGCTGATGGTTCCGGAGGTGTTGTTGTTCACGATGATGGTGATGGAGCCTGTACTGCCGCCCCCGCTGTTGTATTCGACGGACGCGCTTCCGCTGCCTCCACCCTGTCCGTTGATGACGGCATCGCGTGTCACCCTGTAACCGGGCTGCAGGCCATCCATGGCGTTGAGGATGGGGAGCGCCATCGTCCCGAACAGGCGGCCGTAGATGATATCTGAGTTCCAGTGAAAGCGGCCGAGGACACGGTTCACGGAGAACTCATAGGCCCCGCGGATATATTCGATGATGCTTGAAGTGTCGCTGCCGTACGACTTCATCTGCCCGAGCATGAGGGCCAGCGCCCATGACTGTGACGCATGGCCGGAGGGATATGACGTGGGGGCATCCTGTGAGAATCCGTTCTCTGTCGCGCTGATGGTCGCCTTGTTCACCATCAGCCTGGTCTCTGCGGCCAGGATGACCAGCGACGAGTTGAATATCATGTCCTCGTCTGATCCCTTGTCCTTTCCTGCCTCCTCACCTCTGCTGCGCTGCGGATTCAGGCTGTCCTCAGATCCAGGCCTTCTCCTTCCGTAGTTCGGGTCGTATGTTGGTTTCCTGAACTCGTCACCCACCTTGATCACTGTGTCTATGAACCTCATCACCTCCGACTTGTACGGGTCGTATTGTTCCTGGCTATTAAAGTCCTGGTCAAGGTAGAAGTAGTTTATTTTATCCGAAAGACTGCTGAAAGGCCCTTTTAGGGTAAGCCCGTTGTTCTTTGAGGCACGTCTGAACACGAATCTCCTATACTCCCACCACTGATCTTTAGGCAGGTCTCCGGTAGACGGATCAAGCACCAGCTCTACGGGGATCTCAGGCCCCAGCATGTAGACCAAAGAGGCAGAGGGTGTTACTCCAACCTGAATGAGCCGCTGTTGCTTCTCAAGACTGTACGACTTCCATTTCGACAACGGCGTCTGCGAGTTCATGTCGTAGTTGTCGACGGCATTCTGGTCGGCCGCCTCGTCGACAAGGTAGTTGCCGGTTACCGGATTGAACAGTTGCACGAGCTCAGGATGCCCGTCTTTCGGATGCGGCAGACTATCACAAACGGAATTCGCTACCCTGGGGCCCGGTGCATTCGGAATAAACAGACCTGTGTTCACCGTATAGCCGATTCTGGTTACCTGATATCCACGCTTGGGATCTCCTGTTGCAGGAACCCTGGTGTGCTCAAATCCTAATTCTTCCCATTTCGATGCACGGATATAATCCCCGCCAAGCTGATCCCTGTATGTGTTTATCTCGGCAAATTCATACCTTCCCCTCACTATGGCGTAGACGGCACTTGCGGCAAGCCGCGCTATCATCGGGTCCGCGTGAATGTCGAAGCTGCCATAGAGCGGTACGGAGGCACCGCCAGCGAGATCGTATGCCTTTGCAAACAGTTCGGTCTGCTTGTTGGTCTTCGACCATTCACCCGTGTTGTCATTGTAAGTATCCGCTGTCGGCACAAGCTCTGAAAGGCACATCGCCATCAGCCATGACTGCATGGCGTTGTATGACACCGCGAAATACGTCCTGTCGTCACCACGGTAGTTGTACACTTCCGGATAGGTATCCGCTCTGAACAGTGCAGAGTTGTTGTCGTTCCACTCCGTGTAAGCATAGTTGAAGTAATCCTCAAGATACTTGTAGACCCCCTTTGAAGCGTCGATCTCCACGTCGAGGACCTCATTGAATTCTTCCACAAGCTCGGCAAAAGTCAGCATCTCACCGTCATAGTCCTCGTATGTAACGGTCGCCTCCTTCTCCTCAGCGCTCGTGTCGACATTCGCGCCACCTGCCGTTGCCGACAGTGTGAGCCCATAGGTATTCAGGCAGACGACACGTGTCCTTCCCGGCTCTGTGTCCGGATCGACGCGCCACACTTCGACTTGGATGGTGTCCTGCTCCATCGCCCCGGTCTCAGGGTCATAGACCAGACCGTTCGGTGAAGCCACGATGTCGAAAGACTTTGCGCTCTCGACATAATCCAGCGTGTCTGTTGTCACCAGTTTCATATTATATGCTGCTGTTTGTTGCCGTTATATGTACGTTCACGCCTCCATATTGCCTGACGGTGGATCCCGGCACTTCGAATGGCACGACGCTTGACGTCAAGATGGTGTTCTTGTTGTTGTCCTTCAGGACGAAGTTGAACGTCCATGAGCCTGCACCGCTATATGCGGCGCCTGTATGGGAATCCACGACTGACGGGCTGTATGAGACGACGTTCGGCAGCCTGATGACGTTGGAGTTCTCCACTGTACTGTTCTTCTGTGAGTCAGCATAGACCGTGCGACCCTTGTTGATGGTCCACTGGTCCTGAATGTCATTGACGGTGATCGACGCATAGTAGGTGCTTCCTCCATAGACGACACCGACGACGAACTCCTGATGTCCGTTCACCATGGACTCCGTGACCTTCAGTTTCTCGGGGTGTCCGGTCTCTGCAGTCAGTTTCTTGCTCTCATCATCCTTGTCCTCCAGCTTCCACCATTTGAAGGTGGCACCGCTGACACCGTTAGCCGAGCCGTTCTTCAGGAGCGAGGCTGTCAGCATGATGTACTCCGAGGAGTTGTCAATCACCTGGTCATTGCCTCCAAGGCTGCTCGATGCCTCGATGACCACCTTGAATGCCGTCTCGCTCATGGGGCGAATCTCCATGTCGCCCTTGCAGCTGATATTGCCATTGTCGAAATTGCAGGTGCAATAGATTTGCATGTCGGCCTGTGTGCCGTATGCCGGATCTCCGATGATGGCCAGCGCAGGCACGGTGATACCGTTGAAGGTGTGTGTCATGGCCTTGAACACCTGGGCGTATGTCTGCGCCTTGCCCTGTTCGGCAGTGCTCCACACACGGCTGCCGTTCACCAGTGCGGTGCCTCCAGAGAACTGTGCCAGCGTTCCCTGGGCGATGATGGCATTCTCCGCTGTGAGGTTGTTCAGGCGGAAGGTGAAGATGTCATTGCTTCCCGGAGTCAGATACTGGTTGCCTATGGCTGAGAATATCTGAGGGAAGAATATCAGCCGCTTGTTATTGGCATCAGAGAATGACGGAGACACCTTGGATACCGTGTCGCCGGTCTTCTCGTAATACTGTGCGTTACCCGCGTCTGTGGGGAACGCCATACCCATCGATGATGCGAAGCTGTCGCTCTCATCAATACATACCAGCTGGTCAACGTCTTGTATGATCATACGCTTTCCTCCTCATTGTTTTCTGGTTCATCACTGTCATTCCCTTCTTCCTCCGCTGCAGGAGTTTCCTCTCGATCTCCGGAGGTGTCACTGTCCGTAGGATCCCCAGCCGTCTGTGTTTCCTCCTCTCCGGGATCATCTCCGGTACCGATCTCTTCCGGCGGAGTGTCACCGCCCTCTTCCACCGAACCGCTGTCTGGCGGAGTTTCTCCACTGCCTCCATCTGTTTCGGTTTCCGGCTCAACTCTCACGCCAGCACTGGAAAGCACTATGGCGCCTTCATCGACGGCCTTCTGCAGCCCGTATGCCAGAAGGTCGCTCTCCGACAGCAGGAACAGACCCTGCTGCGTTGATTTCCTGATCTTCACGAGGCCTAGAGCCTCTGCGATCTCCCTTGGTACAAGATAATCATTCATATTCCCGATTCTATGTTATGTATATGTTTTATCCTCCAGATACTGCCCGATCACGAGGTCGGTGCTGTCATCATCCTCGATGATGTCGCCGTTGTCATCCTCCAGCAGTGCATATTCGCCCAATGAGTACACCTCTGCCTCGAAGGTCGGCTTCTTCGTCTTGTCGGTACCGGACAGGGAACGTGCTGCCGTGGCCGACTGTCCCCATCCAAGGTCCGTCTCGTTCTGTCTCGCGGTGCCGGACAGCCTGTAGAACTTCCAGTGCACATTGAAGAAGTCCATCGGGTTGTCGATGAGGTTTGAGTTCACCAGTACCGAGAACTCTGCCTCCGACTCTGTTGTGAGACCCTTCAGGTGCTTACCCCTGACTACCCTCACCCCCGGCCTTGCGCCGTACATCTTCCTGTCAACGGTGAAGGTGACGCTCCTGCGGAACTGGGAGTCGCTGATGTCGGCATGGTATGCCGTGCAGCGGATCTTGCACGACTTGATGCATTCCAGCCTGAGGACGATCGTCCGGTAGTGTACGGTCGTAGCCGTACCGTTGACGGTTACCGAGCGCGTGGATACCGAATCTACCTCCACGTCCGTGTCCGCGATGGCCCTGTAGGCATTGCCGTCCAGGATCTCCCACTGATAGATGACCTTCGCGTGTGTGCTGATATCCTGCTTGCCGGCAAAGAAAGATGCCGTGATGGTGCGTGTGACGGTCTCGCCCATGTGGAACGGGTTGACCGTCACAAGGTTCGGCACGTCTATCGTGAGCATCGGGTCGAAGCTGGTCATGGCAGAGGTGGAGAGTGTGAGCTTGCGCTCGAACTTCAGGTTATTGCCGAGTGCGGCATTCGGGTACTGCACTTCCACGTAGAGCCCCTGTAGCTGACCTGCAGGAATGTTTGCATGCACCACGAGTGCCTTGCCGTCCTTGGCATAGTCATCGTTCTGGGTGTCTGTCGATGTTATCTCCGTCCTTGTGCCGTTGGCGGCTACCGTATACCAGTTCACGAGACAGAACCCGATTTCCTCGACACCTTTGCGTCCCGTGTTCGGATCGGTCACCAGCAGCGTAGGCTCCAGGATGATGGGGAACCGCTGCCTGTCAGGGTCGAACTGCCCCGTAATCATGTCCTGCTGCTGTGTCAGGGACCCTCCCCTCACCAGCACGTCGAATGTGGTCTGTATCGGTTCATAGAGGATGACCGCCTCGTCTGTTAATATCTGACTCATAATTTCCTGTTTTAATGTACTCTTATTGCTCTTGACCTCGTTTCCCCACCGATGGTGACTGTCAGGGTGAACTGCACCTCCTTGGCCGTGTTCCAGTTCGACGGCAGGTCATTGGCTGTGATGGGCAGCGACAAGTTTCCGTACCTGTGTGCCGTATTCCATATCACGTCAGCCTCGTAGAGCGCCCTGGCCTCAGTGCCCAGGGCGGCCTCACTGTCGGCTCCGCTCGACTGTCTGGTCCATACCGCCATGCCGGCGGTGACGCGCGACGTTATGTCGGTGCCTCCGATGGTGAGCACGAAAGACAGCGTGGTGGCCACCCTGCCCCCGGTGATGTCCGACTGTCTGAGGAACCGCTTCGACACGGCGATCCTCAGTGTCACCGAGCCGCTGTTCAGGCAGAGCCATCCCGTGCTTGTAAGCCACGGCTCCTCTGCCGTCCCCTCTGCAAGGCATTCCCACAGCGATCCGTATCTCCATGCGCGGCTCGTCTCGAGGTCGAGGTGCCATTCCACCCGGATCTTCCCGAGCAGCTGATTGTCCGTCAGGTTGCTCCATGCGGGAGACAGACGGCAGGTGAGCCATGTGTTACGGGTCACGCCCTCACAGTGGTACGGCTCGCTGATCATCTGGCCGCTGGTGAATGTCCCGCCGCTGCCCACCATCTGCTGGTCTGCCTGGCTGAGTGTCCCGTCGGGTGTGTATGTCCCAGAGGGGCCTGTGTATTCCGCCGTGGGGTTTTGCGTCCACTCCCCCCGGTCTTCCTTGACGATTCTCGACGGGTAGTAGATATGGTGGCTGTTCTCGTAGAATATCGTGTTGATATAGAGCGACGGCATCTCCGGATCCCTTGTTGACGGCAGGTTCGCAAGGTTCGGCAGGATGCCCAGGCACAGCGCATAGTTGTCATCGCGGATGATCGGCTGGTCCACCCGCCAGTAGTACGACAGGCGCTGGTCTGTCGTGGAGAGCACCCACGACTGCTGGCGCTGTCTCTGCAGTTCCCTGACTTGCGCGTCAGGCGAGGATGCTACATTGCCGTGGCGTGTGACGTTGATGCTGCAGTCGAAGCCGGTCTCTTCCAGGATATGCTCACCAGTAACGATGACTTTCTCCGAATTGACGGCAACGGAAGGATGGTCATTGCCCATGATGGGCGTGCCGTAGGGTGTGAAGTTACGGCCTCCCGGCACTATCGGGTCGCCACCGGCCGTCTGACTCTGGTAGAGCGACACCGTAAGCGTGTTCTCTGCCTGGTCCACGCTGTCCACCCTCATCCACGACGTGAAATAGCTGCCGTGCTTCGTGGCGGTGTGACCTGCGGGTACCGTGCCGGGTGGCAGCAGGTCATTGATCTTGGCATAGAGGATATCGCCCTCATAGAACGGGGTGATGTCATTGTCATGGCGCTTGTGCATGTGGAGTACCAGACGGCCGTCGTTGGTATAGTCCACGTGCTCTATCTCGCCGCCTTCGGTGAAGGAGTAGTCCGACTCCATCAGCTGCAGGCGGTTGATGATCAGTTCCATGATGCGCATGAATCCTGTCACCTCAAGTCCACCTGTCTGTATCAGCCCTTCACGGGCGTCCATGTAAATACCTTTACCGTCATTGAATCCCCTGCGGGCATCCTTGCTTTTCAGGACATTGTCGAACACGATGGAGAGCAGCTGTGCGGCCCCGTTTCCGTCGATGCCGTATGTGCCGTCACCCAACAGCAGGCCGTTCAGGAAGGTGATGACACCCTGTGCGACATCATCGTTGACCTTTGACAGGTATTTGTCATCAAGGTCAAGGCCGTCAAGCATGTCGAGCAGGGCGAGGAAGGCATTGCCTATCCTTACCGCCGTGTTCGCTGCCGTCCGCCTCTCATCGCGGATGCCCTCGAACATTGTCCTCAGTATGCTTGTATCAGCCATATCGTTTATTTTTCTGCAAACTTACATATTTCCCCTGTGGAATAAAAATACATCAGAAGCGGTTGCTCCGGATGGTGCCTGTGAACAGTTCGTCGAGGAACGAGGACATCAGGCCTTGGTATGCCCTGCCGTAGAACTCAGCCTCGGTGAGGTTCATGCGACGGATCGAATAGTAGTATTTCCTGAAGAACCAGTCGCGCTTGCCCTTGGGCGTGCCACCGGCCACACGGCCACCCCACGAGGGACCGACTTTCTTTGGTTCGTCAAGGCCATGTTCCTGACGGTAGGATTTGTCGAGGAACTCTAGTTGTCCAGAATCACCGATGCGCTCGCGTGGGGTGTTTCCGCTATAGCCTTTCGGTTTGTTGCCAGCCCAGTACTTCCAAACAAAGGCAGGGCTGACACCGGCAGCCACAAAGATTCCGTATTGTAGGAATTTGTGCTCGATGGTAGTCACCTTTCCTGTGGTCACCAGTTCTTCAAATGAGTTTTGAAGTGCGCCAGTGTCTGTAATGTTCAGTTGAACGATCTTTTCTATCCAGATGTTAACCATCATCCTCGACCATTCCCGCTCATACAGTCTTATTTCTTGCTCGTTGAAGTAGTGTTTTTTTCGGCTTCTGCCGAATCCGTCCACTCGCTTTCCGAGTCTTTCAGGCATCGTTCCCATTTGCTACCTCCTTACTCTATTTCCCACTCGCTTTCCATCTGGAGCTCATCCTCATACTCCATCGATTCCGGCTCATCGTTTTCCACCATGAAGTAGAGTCCCGTGACACCATTCATCGTGTATCGTCCGAACTCCTTGGAGTACACCTTCTCGACATTGAGGAAGGTGATGTCGTCATCCTCGTTCTCTTGCCTTGCCCTGTCCCAGATCATTCGGCGCACGAACTGCTTGAAGATTTCCCTGCAGAGGTTCAGCTTCTCTTCGCGGTCTGCCATGTCATCCCACTTGTAGGAAGCCAGGACGAAGACCGTATAGACGCGGCGCTTGAAGTACGAGACACCTTCCGAATACAGGTTCTGGTCGGTGGTGTCGTCGATCATCACGAAGTTGGCCGTCTTCTGGAACTCCTGCATGATGCCCTCGATGCTCTCGGGGCCTGAGCAGAATACCGGTTTGAAACCATTCTCCATGCAGAGCTTGTTCTGACTGGCAAGCGTCTCGAAGTAGTGTAGTGCGTCGAATATCATTTCTTATCGTATTTTTCGTGAAACTCCTTGGCCTCGCGGGCCTTCTCATTCAGTTCTGTCAGCGCACGCCAGCAGGGCAGGGCCTTGATGGTCTCCTCCTTGGTGATGTCACCCTCGGTAAGCGCACGGATCTGTGCGTCCATGGCGCCCATCAGGTCGATGTCCAGCTCTTCGATATCGGCATCCACCTTCCTGAAGAAGTGCGGCCAGCGCCCTGCGAACTCGCTCTTGATGTGGGCAAACCAGCGTAGCGTGCCCATCTGTTCAGCGGGAGAGAGCGACAGTCGCTTAGGGTGCCTGCCGTTACGCTTCACGTAGAGGAAGCACGCCAGGCGTTCTATCATCTCCGGCTTCCCGCTGCTGACGGCCAGCTGGTAGTACTGCTCCGCCATGAGGTAGTCGCCGAAGGGGTAGTGGTCCAGGATATCATCGACCGCCCGACAGCCGTGAATGCGCTCCAGCCGCACATCCATGCCGTCGAACGGGTCAATGAAGTCAAACTGCCGGATGAAGCTCTGCACCTGCCACGTCTCGAGGGAGAACCATCGGCGCGGCTTCCACCATGCAGGGCGGAACCAGCAGCGGTACTGCTTGGGCTCATCGTGCGACGTCCGCACGGTATAGCCCTCGATATGGATGCCCGTCAGCCTGACGAACATGTATGTCTTGACCGTAGTCAGATCCTCGAACAGCGACAGCAGCGTCAGCACATAGCGCAGCTGCTCCTGCGTCATCTTCTGCCACGACGTGGGCGCATAGAGGTCTATCGAACCGTCAGCCAAAAAAGTAGGCCGGTGCGTCCTGAGTATTCTGAAAAGTCTCATGATGGTTTACTGGGTATCCGAATTCTCCATAGATAGTATATTTCTCCAGATCGGCGTCGAGCATGTTCAGCAGGCGACCCGTCTTCATCCTGACGGCATCCTGATTGCCCGATATCCACAGGTTGATGATGTGGCGGCACTGGAAGATGACGGGATGGTCATCGACAGTCTCCGTATTACAGCGCACGGCATTCAGCAGATGGTCCATATACTGGGTGCTCAGCTTGCGGCGCAGCATCTCATCGGCTTCCGCTATTTTTTGCTGTGAAGCCTGCCAGTCAAGGTGCGAGGCCGCAGGCCCCTGCATCTTCTGCAGCATCCGGAAGTCATAGAATAGCGTGTCGATATTCTCCCTGGCCTGCTCTGTCTTGCCCCATCCGCTTATACGGCAGAGCGAAGACAGCAGTTTGCCGTGGGCAATCAGTGTACTGTCGCGCAGGTGGCCTATCAGGGCATCCACGCGCTGCTTCGAGGCAGGAGCCATCTGCTGTGTGCTGACCACACCGAAGCCGGTGGGCGTCAGTACCAGGTCGAGTTGTCGGAACACGGCGAGGAACGCCTGCAGGGCTACCCATCGCTTCACGTCCTTTCCCAATTGCTCGTGCTGCCCGTCCTCGGCGGCAGACGTTCCCACATCCCCGAGAACGTCTGCCTTACACTCATCATAGGCCGCCATGAAATGCGGCTCCACCTTCTCGTATACCTCCACATGGGAGGACGTTGCCACCGACAGTATCGCCTCAAATTCAATCTTGGTTATTTCCATTGCCTTCATTATTATTGGTTACTTCCTTTGCATCAGTATTCTCATCAAGGGTGGTGAGCTTCAGAATGGGCACATCGACGGTCACCTTCTCGCTCCACCCGTTGTAGTGCAGCACAACGTGGTAGGGCTTCATCATCACATCGTGGAACGGCTTTTCCATAGCCTGTTTCATGGTGAACAGCTCGCGCTTATCCGAGCCCGAATTGTTCATCTGGCTCTTGCCTGGTGTGGCACCGATTAGATTAGGGTGCACGCCGAAGCCGAAGCACAGCGTGTTGGCTGCCTCCTGCATGTCGTCGGCCCAGTCGCCGCCCTCTTTCTTTCCCTGGTTCAGGTTGATGACGCGAACCATGGAGTGCTCCTTGCCCGAAGGATCCACGTAGTAGCCGCTGATCAGCGCCTTGCCGGCATTCTTCGGACCGCAGACGAAGTCGATGATATTCTGCTTTTCCTGCTTGATACGCTCCTTGCGCTCATCCTCATCCGTGACGCCCTCGTTGTCGCAGACGGTATCCCAGTAGTCATCATGCACCTCGATCTGCAGACGCGGGGCAGAGGTATTCTTGATCATATAGCGCTTGCCCAGTCCTATCAGCTCGTAGATATCGAACCACGAGTCGCGGAAAACCGAGAAGTAGTAAGGTCTGGAGTAGAGTTGTCTGCCCGGCGTGGCCATGCGACATACGATGGCAAACTCACAGTCCCTGCCATCCTTGGGCACAGGGCGTTTCAGGCCCGTTGCGGGATCAGGCTCCTTGCCCATGCGTACCATCAGGTCGCCTAATGGGTCATAGAAGTCCAGCAGCGGCACGGGCTGCACCTTGAAGGTTGAAAAACTCTTCTTGCGCCAGTCGCCGTAGAGGATCCAGTCAAAGCGCTGGTTGCCGCCCTTGCGGGCAAAACGGCAGTAGCATGTCTCCATGTGCCGGATTTTCAAGATTCTGGAGTGGTCTCTCGACAGTACGATCCTGGTCACCGTCAGGAAGAAGTACTTCATGTCCGTGGCCTGCTCCAGGAACACCTCATGCAGCGAGTTCCTGAGGCAGAACTTCCTGATCTCAGGATCCTGCGTGTCCTCGCGGGTGTCACGGTCGATGAAGCGCATGCCCTGACCGTAGCACGCCTGCACGTTGAACAGCTGGCACTGGCTGGTCACCATGTTCTTGCCCAGACAGTTCATCACGTCCCATGGCAATTGGTCGTCGCCGCCGTACGGCAGATAGTCATACCTCACGCCACCGATCTCGATGGGCTGCAGCTGGATGTCGTCGTCGAAGTCATCCACCAGCACGCTGCTGTCGCGGTAGCCCTCGGCGGGGCTGCCTGCGTCCGAGCCGCTCACGTTCATGATGGCGCTGCCGACGACATAGCGCGTATGGTTCCCCGCGTGCCCTATCGGCACCAGTTCCTGTTTATTCTCTTCGTTCATAGATATACTGTATGTCCGTTAAACTCATATATCAGCACGTCGATCACGGCCCTCACCTCGCCGTTCACGGGATTCATCAGGCGGTGGATGCCGCCCCGCCAGTGGCTGCCGGTGGGTATCCATCCGGAGTAGTCCACCTCGTTGCCGTCCTTCTTCCATGCCTTCAGGTCCACCTTCTGGTGATACTTGGCAGCCACGTCCAGCTGCTCGAGCACGTAATTAATGTGTAACGCTTCTTTCATTAAGTTGAGTGCTATTTTATTTAATTGAACGTATGGTCAAACGTATTGTCGAAGATACGCCCGACGCGGTTCATCTGGAGCACGTTATGGATGCGCTGTGAATACTGGTAAGAGAACGTGAAGCGCGGCATGTAGTCATCGTCATTCTTGTTGACGGACTTCGAGTCGGTGATCACCACCTCCTTGCCGCCGTCGCGGTCCACCACCTCGCCGTCGATGACGTTCACCACGTACACCTCATCGGAGCGGAACAGTTCGTCAGCCCAGCCAGCCATCGCCGTGGGCAGGATGCCCGTGTCGGCCTTGAACGTGCGCGTCTCCTCGATGCGGTAGTTCCGCAGCATGCCGCCCACGCGGGCAGAGGAGCGCTTATAGTCAGGGCTCACCTCATGCGTGCCCGTGCAGTAGATGTACTCCCACACGCCGAAGGAGTTGTAGAACTCCAGTATTGGCGCACAGTCAGGCTCCGACAGGTCCATCTCGAAGCGCTGGGCGCGGTCGCCTGCACAGACGGTGTAGGCCACCAGCTGCTTGCCCTCCATGACGAGGAGGTCGGGGCTGGCGTCGATGCAGGTGTAGGTGCTACTGCCGCCTACCACGGTGGCGCCGATCGTGCGCCGCGTGCCGTCGGAATACTCCGCAATGACGTGCAGATCTTCGTTGCCGTTGCCGTAGTACCACAGCAGCTCGCGCCTGCCCCTGGCCGTCACCTTCGTCCCCATCAGGATGGAGAGGAAGTGGCCTGTGTAGAACTCATCGGCGTCGATGCCCACATCCACCATCGCATAGAGCACGGAGAATGTGGCCGTCGCACCGTCTGTCACAGCTATCGTCACGCTGCACACCAGCTGTTTCCTGGCATACGGCTCCAGCAGCTCACCGAGGTCGGAGAGCGTGATGATATTGCTCACCGGCCAAAGCGACTCCTGCAGCAGCTGCTCACCGTCACAGGTGATCGTCACCTGCTGCGGCGTGCCGTCGGTACCGGCAATCGTCACGTCGGGCATACCCGAGGTGAAGTACTTGCGACCGTTAAGCGATGAAAGACTTATTGAATCCATTGCGATCATTTCTTTTCGGCAAAGGTACGAAGAGACACCGCAAACTAAAAATACAACAAAAAAAACGGCTGCCGCGTCATCACGACGGGACAGCCATCCAAAAAAAATGCTCTAAAAAATGTTATATATGCATGTTCACGTCAGAACGGTTACATCCACGAAACGCCAGATGGCCCACTTCACGCTGCCGTCACCGATGGTCGTCAGTCCGTACTCGTGACTGCGCATGTAGCCAGCCACCACCTTCTGCGATATCGGCATCATCGGCATGAGGTCGTCGATGATCTCATCCGTCGTCTTCGGTTCCTCCACGGCCTTGCCGAAACCGGGATCATTCTCCGGCATGTTGCGCCTGAAGGTGAAGTAGGCGTCGAGCACCTCCACCTGGTTCTTTTCCTCCTCATCGAGCGACTCCAGCCACTTCTTCACGCGCTCCTTCATCTTATCACTCAGATCTTTCATATTCCTTCTGCCTTTTTCATTGCCTTCAATATACCTATCATATCCCGCTTCAGGTTGCGAAGCGACTTGAGAGTGTCGAGCACCTTGGCGGGCTCTGCAGTATCATTGTCGATGTAGTCATCCTCGACACAGCTGATCAGATCCACGTTGTTCTCCATCGTGGCCACGTCGCCACAGAAGCCGCACAGGGCCTCCGTCAGTTCTGGGGTAAGGGTCATCTTATTCATTGCTCAGTTCCTTTCTTAAAGAAGCATTCAACAAGAGCATCAGCATATTCCACGGCTTCCTTTGCCGTCTGACTCTTAGGGATAGGGTTTCCGTATTTATCAAATTTGTACCGATCGTAAGCCATCCGAAGGCAAGCGGCCAGACTGCGAACAAAGAATTTCTTCATAGCGCACCTCCTATTCCTATTATGACCAGTACTGCGGCCAGCACGAGGTGGGCAATTACCGCATCGCGGTGGGTGAACACCTCGCCCCGGTCCGTAGCGCACAGGGCGGTAAAGGTCTGCGAGGGTTCCCACCACCATTGGCGGCAGGCCTCACGCCTGCGTCTCAGAGTTTGGGCTAGGTAAACTGCCAGTTTAGACTGGGTAAACTCCCAGTTTAGGCTGGGTAAACTCACGGTGCTCTTTACCTGCTCCCGGATTCCGGAGAGCGCGGAGGGCTGAACCTGCCCGAGTTGAATTGTCTGTTGCATATTGCTATGATGTTTAGCTGTACAGGGATCCGCCCTGCGCGGTTTTGATTCCTCGGAAAAGGGGAGAGCTCCTACGCTATCATGACACTTTAAGGCTGATCTTCAGTTCCGCCTCACGGCCGGAACACTCTCCCCCGGGGAGGAAGGCGGGTCAAGTTTTCGAACGTGGATCCTTTCGGACTTCTCTCTTATTTCCTCCTGCCTCACGGCGAGGAGCGCCTTCCCCTATGAGACAGAGAAAGCGGCAGCCTTCCCTGTCGCTAAACATCATAGACTTTGTCCGAGGACTTATATCTACTGGGTGGCCACCGCTATTGGTGTAGTGAGACCTCTGGCAGGTCTCGGAAGTATGAGCATAAAAAATGCCCTGAGTCATGACTCGGGCGTCTTTCACCGCCCCCGGAGCAAACCGCTCTATGATGTTTAGCGATGGCAAAGGTACGCAAAAATCCCGAACCGTGCAAGTTTTTTTGCAAAAAAGTGATGATTTGAGGCAAAAAAAGTTTTTTCGCGTATAGACACAGATTTAGCATGTAGCAACGTGTTACATTGTAGCAAATATCCCAAAACGCCCATAAATAGGCACTTTCAGACCGTTTTTACTTTGCTACAATAGCTACAAATTTGCTACTTTCTGCTACAAATCCGTAGAATACAACGGCTCTATTTCAAGCCTGCGGCTTTAGGGAACAGAATCTTTTCCGCTTCTTCTACAGCTTTGACAAGGTCTTCTGCATAACCAATGGCTTTCTCTGAAAAATAGCATTCACTTGATTTTTCATTTTTCTTAACCTCTTTGTCAGAAAGTTCATCTTCTCTTGCTAGAAGCCCTGCAATAGCACAACATGCGGCCTGTCTGAACAGCATCCGCTTCTCATTTACGTCCATAAGCCATAAAAAATTAATACGCGGGGCAAAGATACGAAAAATCCCCGACTTTCGCAAGCAGGGGAGACAGATTTCCAAAAATGTTTGTGTTAGTTAAGCACAAAATGTATTCACGATGCAAAGGTAAGATTTTTTTTGCAAAAAAGTTGTGTTTCTGGGCAAATATCTCTTTATTTTTCATTTCAGCGGGATATTTATTTATAAAAAAAGGTGTCTCAACACAGACGAAAACCTTAAATCTGAGTATAAATAATGAAAACGAAACCAAGAAAGGAGGATACGATGAACAAGAAGACAATTCTCAAGACCCTTTACAGGATATTGGAGATAGCACATCTATTCATGCACGTGATGGAGATGTTCCTGTAAACAAAAAGATGCCTGCAACATTCAGCAGGCACATCGGTTTGAACAGTTCGCAGCAGGCTTGCCTGCTTAATTTAGGCGGTTCTGGCACAGGTGTCGGAACCGCTTTCTAATTATTCCCAGTGAAGCACGAGTTTCCCCTTCCTGTGCGTAAGATGCATCTCACCGCGCCCGATGACATCCATCCCCAGGAACACGTCTGCCACCTGTCCTGGAATACCTACCAACCCGGCAACGGCAAGGCCATTGAACGCAGTAGGCCCAAGGTCTATATTCACAAGGTACATCCCAAGCCTGTCCGAGCTGTTGGCAGACTGAGCCACTACGGCAGATATCGGTTTTAGTGCAAGTTCCCTTACCACGGCTGGCGTAATGCACGTACCTGACGCGCCAGTATCCCATAGGCACTTCAACGACACTTTTTTGCCAGTCTCAGGGTTCTGGACTATGATGTCTGTTATGAGCAGCCGCTTCAGCGGATCCATGGGGTCGAAGTCGAATTCCTTCTCTAAAAAGCATCTCATAGGCTAAAAGAATACAGGATGGATATGTGCGGTATAACAATTGGCATCCTTGCCGCAGAACTGTGCCTGGAACGTTCCCAGTTCATGTCCGCGTGCCTTGGCATCGGCTATTACCTCTACAAGCGTATCGCCTAATGCAACTACCTGATGGTTCTTGATTGCCACGTAACGATCGGGAAACAACATATAGAATGTGTCAATGTTCCTGATGAAGAAGTCGAGTTCACTATTTAAATCTGGCATACCTATATAATTTTGGTGCAAAGATAAGAAAAATCCCCGACTTTCACAAGCAGGGGAGATAGATTTCCAAAAATATTTGTGTTAGTTAAGCACAAAATGTATTCACGATGCAAAGGTAAGCATTTTTTCCGAGTCAAGCAAGCACTTTTCCTATTTTCTCATTTTTCAAGGCAATCGGATGGCAATCGCCCATGGGCGGCCATCATAGATATCGGTTTTTCCGCTTTGGGCCCCGAATTGACATCTCGAAGAGTGGCAATTTGGGTCGTTTTTCGCAGAAATTCCACTACCTCCGACGATAAAAGTCCCTGTTTATCGGCGTTTCAGGGGTGTGGGGCGCGAAAAGAGCGCCCCACTGCTGGCTCAGCAGCCCCCACCGCCCTACGCTCCCGAGGCAATTGCCTCTCTTTCTCAAGCGGAATATGTCAAGGGTTTTTACTTGTGTCGCTGTGCGACTTGTGCCGACCGCCGCCCCGTCAAAACATCACGTCCATCCGCGGTCATGGCGTGCCATGCGACATGAAAAGCCCCGGCCTTGCGGGTCGGGGCTTGGACTCCTGGTGTTCCGATTGTCAATTAGAAACAGTCAAGCATCATACGAGCTTAACGGCCAAGAGTTGTTTGCTGATGTCGTGCATTGCTTCTTCCAGCTTCTTCAGTTCCGCACGCGTGAAGTAGGCAGTCTTGCCGTTGACCTTATTGCCATTGATGCGCTGGTAGAGCCATGTGCGTGACTTCCCGAAGTAACGCCTTGCCACACAACTGAGGTTTATGATCTCCGGGATGGTGCCCAGCTGCTGGCGAAGATGATTCACCTCTTCCTCCATCATACGGTCTCCTTTTGCAAGCAGAGCTTCTGTCTCTGCCATCAGGGCTTGCTGCTCTGCAGTCAGCTGGTTTCTCCTGTTCACCTGCTTAACGCTGGTCCTTTGTACTGTTGTCTCCATATTCTGATGTTTTGTGAGCCCCCGAGGGGGCTCTTGTTAGTTACTCTAAGAAATACTTTTTGACGATGTTCAGTTTGTCGAGAAGTTCGTCTGTCACTTTCTCCTTAATGTCGTCTGGAAGGTCTGACTCCTGAATCTTCTTTAGACTTTCCTGAAGTTCATTGAAGTACTCCCACCATTCTTCTCTTGTTGCCATTTTGCTTTTAATTTAAACGTTCGACTTGTTTCTAATTGACATTGCAAAGGTACGAATAATTTCCGATACCTGCAAATAATCAAATGATTATTTTCCTTTTGTACATAAGATTTAACATTTCAAGGCTGAAAATGCCACATTTTTGTGGCGGAACCAGGCAAGCGCCTACACGTCGCAAGACGTGCATACAGGGTGGCACGGTGTCATCCGAACCTGCAGCCACTACCCGTGGAGCAGAGTGGAGCATCAGACGCTGGATGTGCCTGGATGATAAGTGGCGGTGTTGCCTCCGGCACGCTGCCGATGTGTATGTGCCCGCAACTGCAGGTGCATACTCTTCGGCACGAACCACCACCTGTCAGCCGAAAAGGCTCTTCCTGCGTCTAATGTGCAACGGAGCGGAGCGAGGTACTGGCCGCAGGGGCGTGGTGGCATGGTGCGCGTCCTGTATGGTGAACGTGAATGACTCTGTCTGTGGCAGACAGTGTCGGATGATGAGCGTTCAGGTGCGCAGGGGAGTGAGGGTGGGGAGAAAAGCAGGATCAAACCTGCCGTAACATGCCGTAACCTGCCGTAACATGCCGTCACCTCCCGTCACCTCTTCGTCGCTGCGAGGAACATGGCCATGGTGACTGTTGCGCCAGATGCCTGCATAGCTGCTATGAAAGCATCCGACGACTGCCCAGTGGTGTAGATATCATCGATGACCAGGACTTTCCGGTTCCGGAAGAAATCGGCATCGATATGCACGTAGTGCTTGATATTCGTCGCCAGCTCATGGTCGCCAGTGACGTGTGCCCGCTTGCGGCTTCCGCTGACCTGTACGCGGTCGAAGCCATTGATGGCACCCGTGCGCCGGCACAGCAATTCAGCGAACATCTTCCACCTGCGTACATGCGAGAAGCGTGTGCTGGCAGGGATGCAGACGATGACCGTATCCGTCAGATCCATGAAGGCCAGTGCCTGGGCGAAAAGCTTTGCAGCCCATCGTGTATAGACGTTGCGACCGTCCTTGAATCCAAGGATCATGTGATTGACCAGCTGCTGATCGAAGGAAGCCCGATGCAGCATCCGCTTCGGGAAGTAGTCGAGCAGGGCGTACTTGAACATGGCGATACAAATAAAAAGGAGTCAGCCTTGAGCCGACTCCTGAGTTTCTGACTGGGGACCTTCGCTGACGGCATCATTGAGGATCCTGGACATCTTCCTCTCGCGGACGGCGCCGATGAGGGTTTCGAATGCTTCATCAGCAATACGGCGTCCCGTCTGTTTTTTGAGGATAAAGGCGTACCTGAGTGCCGTGAGGGCATTTCTGCAGTACTTCTTTTTGTAACTGCGGGTGCTGACGACCCATACATTGTTCTCTGAACGGTTGGACTTCTCGGTCTTAACCAGGATGAATAACTTCTGTTCCATAATCTCATATATTGTGTCGGGTTAACGTTTAAGCGAACTGATAGACTTCAATGTAGGTGATGTCCGTAAAGAGGCCGTATGCCATTTCCTCTGCCTGCTTCGTGGCCTCTGCGAATGTGTCGGCCTCTACCTCGTATTCATGGCTCTCACCGTCTTCTGTGTTGACGTACACCGTATAGAGGTTGCCTGAAAAGTATCTCTTGTTGTACAAGCGACTGCGGCTGAAAATCGATGTCTGAACTGTTGCTGTCATAATTGTTATTTTTTTAGAGATTAAACTTAGAAGCTCTGGGAGCTTTTGTAATTTTTACGTTGCTTTCCACAGGTAGGAAGTGGTAGTGCTCAGATGCAAGGAATTCCAAGGAAAATTCTGAAAAACCACATTTTCTTTAGCCACCACCTGGCGTTAAGAAGAAAATGCGGAAAGCGTGTCGGAATTTTGTGCAGGAATAGCCTGCGGTACTTGCAGGGCACGGGCTTCCCCTACCTTTGCAAAGGAAAAATCAAAGCAGCCAAGACGCTGGAGAGTTCTCGGAAAAAATGACATGACGGCAACAAGACATCCATTTTGCCGCCGTCACCACAACCATAAAGAGATACCCATCATGGCAACAGTCATAAGATCCGTCAACACTGACGGGGACAGCCTAAGACACGAGGACGGCACAAGCAGGGAAAGGACACAACGGCAGGGGACGCATACCGGTCTCAAGCATCACCTGAAGTCCTCAGGCTGCAGACGTCCCGGCATATGAGAATGGACAGAAGCCATCCGCGGTGCAGGCCAAAGAAGAACAACGAAAGGAAATGCGGGTTGTGCGCCCTGCAGAAAGAGAAACAGGCCAGCGCCTCACGACGCCAGCCTGCCGGAATAGATAGTAATACCAATCCAAAAAACCGTGTGACTAGTACCTATTGATTCGGATATTCGTTGACTTGCCCGCCGCGTCCCCAGATGACAGGATATCGCTCCACGCCTATGCAGAGGGTGTCGAAGGCATCGGAACCGTCGGTGCGGGCCTCCAGGCGGTCTTCCTCTGTCTCGGCCAGCTTCTCGCCCGACTTGTCTTTCTTTCCGTTCTTGACGCCTGCGGACTGGATGGAGATGAGCAGGTCAGGGTTGTTGTCGCGGTTGATGAGCACCTGGTGCCTGGCACGGCCCTGGAACATGCGGTTGATCAGCTCGCACTTCTGGACATGATCCATCGGCTTGCCGATGTACTTCTCACGCACGGCCCACTGATGGCGGCGGAACATGCTCTTGATGATCGTCGCGAAGCTCTGACCCTTCGAGGACGCATATTCCTGACCGAGGAACGTGGAATCGTAGTAGAAGATGACGCGACGTGTGCGATGGTAATGGTAGTAGGCCATGAAGACCTCGCACAGCTCCTCCAGTTTGCGGTCGTACTTGACGAAGAACGACTTGAGTGTACGCAGCTTGCCGTCGTCGCCCACTTGGCCGCACACGAGCCAGTTGATGAGCGCGTTGGCGTCGAAGGCTATGATGATCGGCTTGTCCGGCTCCAGGTCGCCGTCGGTGCGACAGTCATCCGGGATGCCACCCTCGGCATTCAGGGCCTCCAGCTGGAGCACACTGTTGTTAGGTGCCGTATAGAGGTTGACGGACTCGCGCATACCGCCGTAGAAGCCGTCGAGGGCAATGCCCACGCGGATGCACATGATGGACGTCATGAAGGTAAGCAGCGGCAGCTCACGCTTCATGCGCCTGACGAACTCCTTACCCAGTACTGCGAGGTTCGTGATGCTGGAGTACTTACAGTAGAGCAGGCACTTGGAGCGGAAGAAGTTCAGCTGCTCTTCCTCTTTCCTGATCTTCCGGTCATAATATATGGCACGCTCCGGGTGCTTTTTCATCTTCTCCCTAAGCACCCATATATGATTGACCAGCCCCTCGATGACGCGCACGAGAGCCTGATCCATCTGCTCCTCGTAGCGGAAGTACCAGGATCCTTTCTTGGTCATGGCCGTATCACTGGTGATGGTCATGCCGTGGTGCATGTAGCACTTTCCGAAGTACATCTGATTGCCACGGTTCGCCTGAAACGTCTCATCCTTCAGCTGCTCGAAGTCGAGAAGCTTTGCTTCATCCAGGATAACGTAGTCGAGAGAAAGCGAGTTACTGGTACCGCTCCGGTCCTGACTGACCAGGTTGATGATGGAGCCGTTGTAGAATGCAATGGTATTCTCCCAGTTGGCTGGCTCGAAGATGGGTCTCTTCCAGCCGAGTGCCTTCCATGGTTTTTTGCCGACGATATAGTGGCGGTCGCGCCTGAGTCCCCAGTTCTCCCAGTGTACCATCCATGAAGGAACGATGTTTGTCAGGCCGCGTTTTACGGACGGACAGACGGCAGCACCGCAGGATCCTTCCATCAGCTGTGCTGATTTAAGGCCGCGACCAGCCTGCACAAGACCTTTACCGAATCCACGTCCGCACTCGGCCACAAGGTCGCGCGGCATCATCATCAGCATGTAAGCCTGGCCATCGTTCAGGTACTGCTCAAATATCGGTTCCTGCTGTTCCATCCTCTTCCACCTCTTCGTAGTCCGTATAATCCTTCTCTTTCTCTATCTCGCTGCTGTAGCGTCTGTTCATTGTCTCGATATCCTTACGCAGTGAGGCCTCATTGTCATAGCCTGGAATCTTAAGCGCAGCGGGATTGCTGGTGAATACGACACCAAAGAGCGGGATGCGGTCGTAGTTCGTATCCGGCTCATCCTCCTTATCGGTGCGGTTGTTTAGCACACGCACCTTCTCGATGGCAGCCACTGCCTTGTGCTCTCCGGCACGGCGTGCTGCCTTCAGGTCCTGCTCCAGATCCTGGTTGATCTTCCACCGCATGAAATTACGGCTTGCCTGCTGCATGTTGCCCAGGATGATCTGCACCAGGCGCACGTCATCGTAAGCCTGTGCCCTGCCCACATTGAAGAGTGCCATATCCTGCTGCATGATATCGCGCTCGAACTTATCCGGGAACTGGAGCCAATAGGCATACAGTCCACGCAGGCGGTGAAGCCGCTGGATGATGGTGGGACTCACTCGTTCTTCGAGTAGTTCATCATCATTCATGACGATGTACCTGGTATATTCGTCGAGGTTGGCAGGCAGTGGCATAGTATCTGTTTTTTAGACGGTTATTTCATTCAGGATGCGTTCGATGCGCTGCTGACAGTCAGCGATGGCTGACGGGCTGCCGGCACGCATCAGGTCCAGCTGCTGCTGGCGCAGCTCCTTATCGGTCTCTTCCAGTCCAGAATAGTAGGCACGTCGGGCAGGATGTCCGACAGTATGGATATCGTCGAGGAACTGCACTTCATCAATACCCAAATGGAAAGACACCATCGATGGGGTCATTAAGGTTCTCGCGCACCTGGTTATCTCTTTCAGTAATTCTGTTGAATAGTCCATTGAGTTGTATTGAGTTTTTATCCACGATATCGCGCAATCCGCTGTAGAGGTCATAGAATGCCATCTGGTCAGTCGTGACCATGGTGCATTCCGCACGGTCGCCGTATGTCTGGTTCTGTGATGAAATGACAGACACCAGGTGTGTGTCATTCTGCACGAGTACGATCTTCGAGTGGTTCATCCCCAGATATACGGAATCAAAGCACGACTGCATCAGACGGTACAGATGCAGCGTTTTCCTAGAGGCCTTCAGGTCAGCCAACAGTACGCTGTGACCAATGAGTTTCTTCTTACGGAGGTTATAGAAACCGTTCAGGAAAGCCTCGCTGGTGCTGAAGGTGCTGACATATACATCAGCACGCCCGGTCTGCTGAAGAATCCAGTTCAAGAGACCGAGCGTATGAAGACCAGTGCCCAGATAGCACTGAGAGGCGCACTTATTCAGTGGCTGGAGTATCGTCGCTATGTTCCTGCCCCTGCCCATCTGTGTCAGTTGTCTCGAGAGTGATGCCGGCTTCCACCAGCTTTGTTCTCAGTTCATCCTTGATGACCTGCTTGCAGCGAACCAGGACATCGACGCGCTGCTGGATCTTCTCACGCCAGTCCTCCAGTTTCTCCTGCTGCTCCTTGGTGAAGCCCTCACCCTTGGAGAGCTTGACCAGTTCAAGCAGCTTAGGAAGGTTGTTGGAGATGTAGGGGCGTGCGGCATTGATGGCCTTCACATCCTCAGCAGACAACTGCACCTCTTCAGCTGCTGGTGTCTGGGTTCCTGCTTCGTCATTGACAGGCACGAGCACGTAGTGGTCGTAGGTGTCGAAGTCCTTCTTATAGTCCGCCCAAAGCTCAGCGATGGCCTTGGTGTACTCATAGCGGTCGCAGGCTGCTGTGAGGGTCTTACAGGTCTCGTGGGCCTGCTTGATCTTCTTATAGCGCTCTGCGTTCTTGTCCCAGATGGCACGGATGGTCTCAGGAAGGGTGTCATGGTCAGTACGCTTGCCGCGTGCGACGATGGCATCCGTCTGCTTGCCGTCCTCGGCATCGTAGGCGGGAGAGGGAAGGATGCTGTCCTTGGGTGCCTCGCCCATGGCGGCAGCCACCTCATCAGCGGTCTTCTCTGTCTCGATGATGGCCTTTCCGATGACAGGCAGGATCCTTTGCTCCATCGACTTGACTTCATCTAGGGTCATGTCATCCTTCAGGTAGCGGAGATGCTTACGGAGTTCGTAAGCGATCTTTTCCTCATAGCGTGCGGGACGCCGCATGATCGTGTTGTACAGTGCATGGTTGCGGTTGCACTGCAGAACCATCGTTGCACCTTCAGCCAGTTCGGCCTCCGTGTGCTTCTTCTTTGAGAGCCATTCAGTCACCCGGGCTCGAAAAAGTTTGTCTATTCCGTTCATAATCTATTGAATTTAAAAAGGCGGAACGAGGCTGTACGCCCATTCCGCCCCTATCATTTACATTATCCTTTCCCGTATAAATGGGCATACCCTTATTCCCCAGGAGTTACAGTGACCTCGCCTGTGGTGCAGTCCAACTCACCACCTGATACAGGAAGCTTTCCATAAAAGAAGGGAGCGGGCATTTCATCATCGGCCACGATCTCGAGCACCGTTTGGTTGGTGTCTGTGGCAGCCTGGCCAGTGTCCTGAGACGGGTTGACCTCTGCAGGGAACTCCTCAGAGCCGACAACGCGGAACTTACCTGAGCGGGTGGGAACCACGGCAACAACCTCTGCATTGAGTAGTTCGGCAATCAAGCCGGTGATATCTTCCTCTGTGCCTGGAGCATTACCTGTGTAGGTATTCTTGAAGGTCTTCGAACCGAAGGTACCCTGAGGCTCGCAGACCAGCTTGCCGTTGTTGTTGATGATGTCCACCTGAGCGAAGAACTTTCCTTGAGCCATCTCGAAGTTGTTGGCAACAGTGGAGTTGCCGGACGCGATAGAGGCAGGATAGGTGGGAATATTCGAGAGCTTAGCACCCTCTGCTGAGCGGTCAGCCAGCTTCGGGAACTTCAAGATATCACGGATATCAGCCAAATATACGCGCTTCTTTGTACCAGGAAGCGACTTCTTACCCTGGCAGAACTTGACGTCCTCCAACAGGGTCTTTTCGTTTGAACAAGTACCTGACATATTATTCCTTGTTTTGAAATTCTACATTCTGTTTCAGAGCAGGGCGGCAGCTCCGAGGTCTTTAAACCGTCAGCCGCCGCCCACTTATGAGAGTAACTAAGATCCTACAGCCGTGATCGTCACCTTCATGCCGGTGTCGTGGCCCTCAGCGTCGTACAATGCGTACTTGGTGGTGCCGTCGGCTGTAGCAGTAGCAACGACAAAGAACTTCATGCCTGCGAAGCCCTCAACAGAGTTCTCCTTGACCAGGATCTCGTTGTACTTCACGCCGCTGAAGGACTTGACGCCACCTGTGGTAGCTGCCTTGCCGGTTGCCAGCTGCTCGTTATTGGAATCATAAGAGGTGAAGGTATAATCCTTCAGCTCGATACCATTGTAACGAGCGACACAGAGTTTCTCCGGGTTGATGCTCTCGTACTGCTCACCATAGAACATGTTGGCCAGGAAGTCAACATCATAGTGGGAAGTAAGTGACTTCTCGCAAAGGAAGGTCTCATCAGCGGTGCGGAGGTTCCAGAGAGCGAGGATATTGCCCTTAGGAGTAAGGGACAGGTAGTTCTCAGGAACGTTTGGCAATGCCACGAACTCTACATTCAACTTGCCCTCGAGATGAGCCTTGGTGAACTGGAGGTTATAGGGCAGAGCACCATGATTGGTCTGGTAGGCCACCTCATAGTAGTGCTTGACAGTCTCGCTCATGAAGAGCTTGACGTTCTGACCGCGGAGCAAGGTGTGTACACCGAGCCATCCAGCAGCTGCATCACCCCAGAAGAAGTCATTGATAAGATCCTCTGCATTGTTGGCGTTGAATGCCTCAGGCAGATAATAGAGGTTACGAAGTTCCTTTGTCATGGTGCCGGCAGCGATCTCTACATCCTCGAGGGTGCAGAAGCCATTAAACCACTTGGAGGTCTTAGTGGTGTTGGTGGGATCGTGCTTGGCAGTCCACATGTTCAGGAACATGTTCTCACCGAGCTTCTTCATAATATAGGCGCAGACGCGCTTTGTCCAGTCGACACTCTTCAGGGCCTCGCCCTTGGTGACGTCGCTGCCCCACAGTGTCTGTACGATGCTGTTGGGGTCGATAGGCTCGATACAGTTGCCGAAGAAGGTCTCCAGCGTGCGCTGCACGATCTGTACGGCGCCGTCACCCTTCTTATACTTATCGTAGTTACCGAACTCGAAGTTGCCCTTCATCTCATGGATGTGCTCCTTATAGCGGATACCATCACGATGCCCCATGTGCTGCAGAGCAGCAGCCATGGCGAACATTGGCATAATGATAAGCTCCTTGCGATACTTTTGGAACGATTTGCTCAGTTCCTCAGGTGTAAAGGTAACCTGCGGATCTACCACAGGCTGACCAACATTCAAAATAGGACCCATAGATTAATCTACGTTTACGCTGTTAAACAACTCAGCGGCAGAATTGATATCCTGCACGCCCTTACCACTCTCTCCGGCAGAGCCTTGATCCTCTGCCCCTGCGGCCTGCTTGAGGTTGGCGATCTGCTGGTCGCGCTCCTGCACGTCCTTCAGAGCCTGGTCGAGCTTCGTCTGGAGGTCGGCCTGTGCATCCTTGGCAGCCTTCTCGGCATCCTTAGAGGCCTTCAGATCCTTCCCCAGCTGATCCAACTGACCCTCAACTTTGTCCGCATCCTCCTCGGTGAGGGTAATCTTACCGTCCGTCACCTCGAAGTCCTGTACGGCCAGCAAGGCGCACAGGCAAGCTAAAACTTTCTTTGTCATTGGGTTTAAACTCTCTTCGGCGAAAAGTTTAGGAAATCGCTTCTGCATCCATGCAGTCGCCTTCTGCATGAAACCTTCAGCTGGATTGCCTTCCTGGTCCACGACGGTGCCGACAAGCTCCGTCGTGTCCGCAGGCAGGGAAGGAAGACCGAAATCCTTGAATATGGAATTAGTAAAAGTTGTGCGCAAGCGGTTCGACTTCTTTTTCACGTCCTCATCGTCAACGATGCGGTCGATCAGTCCGAAGTCGAGAGCGTCCTGAGGCGACAGCCATGCGGCAGCCGTCATCTTATCCTGGCACTCATCGAGCGTCTTACCACTTCGCTTTGAATAAAGTGATGCAATGACGCGGTCAATGGTGTCCAGATCTTTGCGATCTTTCTGGAATTGAGCAATAATCTGGTCAAGCTGCTCCTTGTTTGCCAGCTGCCAGACCACTGCTTTCGTGGAAGCGTTGTGTATCATCATCAGTGAGCCGTCAACCATGTCAACCTCCTTGGCTCCCATGGTGAGGATGGTGGCAGCGCTGGCTGTCATACCGAGGATATGACAGTGAACCTTGCCATGATCCTTGATGAACTGGTACATCTGCAGGCCTGCATCGACGTATCCGCCTGGAGAGCAGACTGCAATATGAACGTCCTCATTCTTGTGGGCATCGAGGAAGTTCTTAACCTGGCTAGCGGTGGTACCGCGCTGGCCAGTCCACCAGTCGAAGGCAACACCGATTTCTCCGGAAATGATAAATTGATATTCCATTATCTACTTTTGCAATTCTACGGCAAAGGTAGGTAATGGAATTTAAAGAAAAAAATACCTATTATTCCGTGATATACGGGATAAAACGGGCTGACTGCCAGTTTACCGTGACCTCATTGAGCTGATTATCGGTCACATTCTCCGGCATATTCTCCTGTACCGATGCAACAGGATAGGGCCTTTCGTCGGAGCCTATCAGACGGTAGCGCCCGTCCAAGAGCTTGCAGCGGTATGCCCAGCGACCGCGGTTGCCGAACTCTTTGCAGGTCTTGAAAACGAGTTTTGCAGTCCATACGGTGTTTCCTTCTTCCACCTTGTCACTAATGGAAAGCTGCGCATGTGGCTTGATTTTCAACGACTGCCAGCTGATGCCAGGAAGAAGGCGGACGGATGTCGCTGAAACCTGAGTCATACCCTGCAGCCTCTCGACAGGTGTACGCTCAAGGGATGTGATAATCTGGATCTTTTTCATCTTTTATCGGGTGTTAACGGGTAGTAACGGGTATTAACGCATAGTAACGGCCGTTAACGGCTGTCACGGGTTTTAACGCTCAGTAAAAATAAAGGGTATCTCATGGTGATGAATTTCCACGTTATTTTTTGTTAAACGGCCTGTCAAGATTCCTCTTCCTTCTCCGCAGGTCTATACCCTTTTTGACGTAAGAATTACGGAGCCGGTTGTATCTCATCAGGATGGTCCGGTCGTACTCGATGTCGATTCCGTGCATCTCACACCAGGCATCGATGGCATTAAGGACGGAGCAGCCGACACCAGACATGTCATTGAGCTCCGACCACATCATCAGCTTGAACGTCCGCTCGATGCAGTCCACCACAGCCTCCTTGCCTTTCGGGCCTATGTAGTTATAAGTGGCAGGATCCTTCTTCTCATTGTCGGGGATGCACACGGCAGTCAGCCCATCGGCTGCCGTGTCCGGCTGGCGGCCTTCAGGCAATTTCCTTGTGAACTGAAGGATGGTGGAGTTCTCAACCGACTGAGGCTGGAACTGAACAGGGTTGCCGTAGTGGTGGTGAAGCCATTGCGCCACGAACGGCTGAAGCTTAAGGTAGATAACAAACTTACTCATAAATTCCGGTTTTGGGTGCAAAGATAGTAAGATTTTTGGAAATTCTCCGTTTTTAAGCGGAAAAATCACCTCGCGCACACGTATATACCATGTGTAGCATCATGTAGCAACGTATATTATCGGTAATAAGTGCTTATTTTCAGATAGTTACGAATGTAGCATATTTGTATATTGCTACATATTTGCTGCTACAATGCTACAAAAAGAAAACGGAAACAGTCCGTTGCTACAAATTGCTACATCGTTGCTACAAAATCCAGACTGTTGCTACATCACATTTTGTGCTGAAAATCAGGCATTTGCAACGATGCTACAAAATGCTACAAATGTAACACCTACTTTTTCATTTCTCAAAAGCATTTTTGCAAGGCCATAGATGCGCCTGCGTGCCCGCACAACGCACGAAAAAGGCGGCTGCCTCACGGCAACCGCCCACCCTTTTGATAGACCTTTGGGAAAGATTTCCACTAGAAGGGTTCATCTTCATCAGACTGTCGGAACAGTTCACCCTGTTCCGGCTCTGGACGGGGAGGTGCGTCATCCTCACCCCCGCTATATGTATCGAGCATGATGCCGTATTTCTGGCTAACAAGCTCGTAGTTGAAACACATCGGCCTGTCCTGGCTCCATACGGTCCGATAGCCTTGCAGTTTGCCGTCTTTGTCCGTTATCTCCTCTCTTTCTGCCATGCCGTTGGCATTGAATTTCTTGAAGCGCTCCGGTGATGTGGTATAGCCGTAGTATTCCGGCGTGATCTCCAGATAGTGCAGCATCGACTCCTGCGGCAATACCTGTTCGTCCATTCTCCGGCCTTGCTCCCTGTAGGTGGAAAGAACTGCATTCTTCCTGATCATAAGGATAGGGATGTTCTTCTCGAAGTCCATCTCCTCCTTCTGCTTCGACGTGCGGAGTCTCTGCTTGTATCGGATCTTGTAGTCCTGATCTTTCATCAGGATGCCCTTCTGTATGGCAGAGCTGATGATGTTCCAGAATCCGGCTACCTCATCGACGGAAGCAGACATCTCGTTCTGCCTGAGGATGCCACGGGTGGCCAGTTGCAGCAGGTCGTCATACTTGAACGGCAACTGCAGCACATCCTCCAGCGATATGTAGGTTGCCAGCAGCACCGTCCAGTTCCCCTGTATTCGGTCAACGATGGAGCCTTCACCCCGCAGCGCATACTTCACGTCACTCTCTGCCTTGCGCCAGGCAGAGCCGAACGAGGCCTCGAACTTATCCCTGTGCTTGAGGATCTCGATAGTGATGTGTGATGCGCCCATCATACGCCAGTGCTGCAGGTCGGCAAACTCCTGCCGTTCCTGCTCACTGAAAGAGTGCTTATCGTATGTCAGGTAGATAAGCCTGGTGAACAGTGCCGGGTCTGCAGTCGGCATCTCCTGGCCGGTGATGATGACTGCGGAATCGACGCGGGCCTGCTCACGCTTCTTATCCTTATCCATGTTCATGCGCATGCGGCCGACGCCGCCCCAGATATCCTTCAGGAACTGGAGTTTCTTGATGTCGATGCCGTTTTTGTATTCGTCGAGGTGCACCAGTGCGTTCGACACGGATGCAACGGCATCGGCCAGAGACGGGATGGAGGACTCGATATTCGGTGCCTCGTAGTCTATCTGGAAGAAACTCATGAGCGTCTGAGCCAGTTCGGTCTTACCTGATCCGGGAGGGCCGAAGAGGTTCAGCAACGGTATCTTCACGCCTCTGTTGCGGATGATGTCCGCAAAGAGCGATGCCATGTAGAAGGTCAATGCCACCTTGGCGTTTGGACCGAATACGCGGCAGATCTTCGTGAAGTACTCATTAAGGGAAATGCTTGAATATCTTGTGAGCTGGAACTTGCGCTCGTTCACATAAAGTTCCTTGGAAGTCTTGTACAGTTGCGACAGGGCAGGGAGGTAGAACTTTCCGGCTTTCAGGCGCACGATACCCATCTTATCGATGTCGTGCCAGTCGGAGTCTTCGAGTGCGCCGTTGGAGAATGCATAGAAGCCTTCCTTCTGCCATCCCAGCTGCTTGATCTCCACGGCCGTCTCTGTCACCTTGGCCAGATAGGACTGCAGTTTGATCAGTTCCTGGTCACTTGCCATCCAGATGTAGTTTCCGATACCCAGCAGTTTCTTCCTGAGGGATTTCGAGGATGTCAGCACCTCCATGTCCAGCTCGATGATCTCCGGCTTATCCTCTTCCTCATTGTTGTTGATCTCGAAAAGGCGTACCGGTCTGAGGTCATCCTTGATGTGGAAGAGCGGTTTAAGGCAGAAGTTCGACCACTGGGTCTCGTCACCGTCCTTTGTGGTACCGAAGTAGCAGTTGTGCTTCTCGATGAAGCCGAACTGCCGGAGCATGTCGATATCTCCACGCTTGTTCTTGCTCGACAGTTTCTCCTGCTTGCGGCGCTTGGCAGAGTTGAAGGCATTGCGCCACAGCTGCTTGGTACCGTCGTAGTGTGCGAGTTTCGAGAGATACGTTTCCTGTAGGTCTTCATCCTTGATGTATACCAGCAGGTCGCACACGTTATTGATGACCTTCTGCCGGTCTTCGGTGGTGGCCTCCTTATCAAGCGACTTTTCGACGTACCAGAGCAGGAATTCCTTCTCTGTCAGCCCTGCCAGATCAGTGTCCCTGCAGACGTATTCGTCGGGGTCTATCTTCTTAGGATGCTCCGCCTCCAGGTCATTGGGAATCTCCCGGACGCTGACGGTGAATCCGCACTCCATGGCAAGGGCTCCGTTCTTGAGCACGTTCTTGAATCCGGCTCCTAATTTCTCCCCTGCCTTAGGGATGTCGCTGTCAGGAATGAAGCAGAGCGTGATGTTCTGCATGCGGTAGTCACGCAACAGTTCGAACTGTTCCCGTGTCCATGCGCCGCCCAGGGAGGCAATCGTATTCAGGATGCCGACAGACTGCAGTTTCATCACGTCAGGACCACCCTCCACGAGGAAGATCTTCTCTTGCCTCCGTGCGGTGGTCATGGCCTGCTCTATGCCGAAGATGGAGCGGCTCTTCTTATAGATATCGCTCTCGCTGGAGTTGATGTATTTGCGGTCATCCTCCCCGTCCATGGTGCGGGCGGTGAAGCCTATGATGTTTGAGTAGCGGTCGCGGATGGGAATCATCAGGCGGTTCCGATAGACGCAATACAACTGATGCGATCTGTCGCTCATCTTCAGGATACCCATCTCCTGCAGCAAGTCGAAGTTCAGTCCTTTCTTCTCGCAGTACTCGATGACCTTCCTTCCGTCCTCAGGGGCAAAGCCGATGCGCATTTCCTTGCAGTACTCTTCATCCCATCTGCCCAGCATGTAGCCTTTTGCTGCCTTTGCGGCAGGATCGTTCTGCCATAACTGCTGATAGAACCACTGCGAAAGATAGTCATTGATGATGCGCATGGACTCCATCTTCTTGTGCCTTGCCTCTTCCTCAGGCGTCGACTGTATGTCCGCATCCTGAAGGTCGATGTGTAGTTCATCCTTCAGCAGTTTCTTTACGGCCAGAGGGAAGGGCAGGTTCTCGACCTTCTCGATGAACTTGATGACAGTGCCCCCGTCCTGGCACGAGCCGTAGCAGTGCCACAGGTTCTTGGCGGTGTCAACACAGAACGATGGAGTCTTCTCCTGATGGAATGGACAGCACGCCCATGAGCGGTGACCCTTGCGTTTCATCTCACCGACGTAGCCAGAGACAACCTTCTCGAGGTCTACGCGGTCGATGATCATGTCGATGTACTTTTGGTCTATCATAAAACTTCGGTCTTACTTGCGGTTGCAAATATAGTGAATGTCCGGCAAGGTGTAAAATACACGTCCGGGACACTCAGATTCTCACTACTTCCCTTATCTGAATGTCAACATAGACATTGATATTCTGGAATGTCCTGCGCGTCCAATCTCTCAGTTCCACGGCCTTCAGGCGGCTGCATGGCAGACTGATGGCCTCGCGCTTCTTTCCGTGCCAAAGCCCGGTAACTACGTATAGTGGGGGAGGGATTTTCATGACTCAATCAAAGTTAATGGTGCAATTCATGTATGCATCTAATACTGCCGTCATTCCACAGTTAACTCTCAGATCATCATTCGCCCTCACCTCATAGATAGGTCCATGAATCTGACGGTCGAAGCTTTGCTCAAACGGTTCTCCCAGCATAAAGTCTGCACTCATCACCATGGGAGTATCTGGTGAGAATTCATTAAGTTTTTCAATAGCCTCTCCGACAGTCAGTGCCTTTTTTGGATCCTGATATTCAATTACCATTCTGACGTCGAACTTTACAGGGAAAAGGCGACCATTTGGAGCCTCCTGGTAAATTGGCATTTGAAGAGCCATTGCAAGCATCAGCTCAGGCTTGCTTCCTGGCGAATTATGCCAATCCTCCAACACGAGCACGGCATCGCATTGTGCCAATTGCACAAGGTCAAGTAGCATGATCTCCTGATAAAAGGAAGTATCATAGTCAGCTGCTTGCGCCAGGCTCTCGGCATGGCGACCTAGGCCGCTGGTTGTTGGGTTGAACACTTCGTGACCTCTGCTTCTTAGCATGTCCTCGGCTTTCTTGAACTTGGCAAGTGTCTCCGGACTCGGATTGTCCTTGCCGATTTTTCCACAAACGTAAAATTTCATATCCTTCAAAATTAATCCATTCACTCTTGTCTCTTTTTAAAGCTGCAGTATGACTGCGATTCGCTGCCCGATGCTTTGCGTCATAGCGGTTATGACAGGTCTGGCACAGGGCTCTCAGATTCTCCGGATCGTTATGACGGGGATCATGATCCAGGTGTGCTATGGTCAGAACCACACGATAAGCACCATAGCTTGGCGCTCTCTTGACCACCAGGGTGTTGTTTTTTATCCCGCAGAACTCACACCGGTTCTGCGCCCTCTCCAGTATTTTATTCCTGATCTCTTTCCAGTTCTTAGGGTAGAGATGTCTCAGTTCCGGCTTTATCGGCATTTTTTATAGATTCTTCGAGCTTCTACAGAAACTACCCATGGGCGGTCTTTGATTTTATACTTAATCTTAACGCTTCCCGCACATGCATCCTCTCCGGCTTTAATTAGCCAGCCTCCTATTTTACCGTTTTCTACGGCTTCGCGGAATTCCCTAATGGCTGGGAAAGATAGCGTATTAAAAATTTTTCTTTTTGATTTCCTTCTTTTCATATCGACACCTCCTCTCTGACCATCAGATGTTCCATACCATAACGCTGCATCCACTCATTATAGTGAGCGATGGCAGCATCACCAGTGAGGCCCTTGCGTTGGCGGTCGGCCAGTTCCTGACGCGCCACAGCTGCCTCTTTTCTCATCTGCATACCCATAGAGCGACTTTGAGTTTCTATGACTATGAGATTTTCCAGAATTTTACTATCACTCATATTCACACGGTTTTGTTTTTATTCGGTCTATATAGCAACCGCATTTCATGCACCTTGCCCCATTGATGCAGTTGCGCCTATCCTTACATGTTTGGCAGTCTGGATGCATTGCCTCGGACTTTAAAAGCCGCCCCGCCGAAAAGATTTGTTATCAACTTCGTATTAATATTATGGCTTGGCGAGGCGGCCGGCAGATCTGTAGTAGAGCCTATATGTTATGTATTCGCATAACTTTGATAATCTCTCGGCAGTTCCTGGCACCAACCTTCTTTTTGATATGCCAGAGCTGCACCTTGACTGTCTGAGGGGACTTCCCCAACTGGCGGGCAATCTCATCGAAGGTATGCCCCCAGAGATAGAGTTTTACTACCTCTTTCTCAGCCGGAGAAAGTTTGATTAAACTTTGTGGTTTACAGACAACGCCTTCATCCGGACAGTACTTGCCCCTAAGAGGACAGCGGACTTCCTCGAAGTTCATGATGTCATGCTCGATATCCGGAGTAAGAAGGTCGTGTTCACCAAAGTTGCACCTGATGAATCTGTCAACCATCGCAAAAGCGGCCTGGTCTTTATGGGCGCTGCTGTTTGATTTCGGCTTATATAGAAGCTTCAGTCTTGACCATGCACCAGGGAACTTCTCGTGAATGAGTCCCAGAACATGAACGCACACGGCCTTTTCAAAGCGTGTCAGGCGCTTCTCTGAGTTCTTCCCTTCCTTGAAGTAGACCTCACCATCTGGGGCTACTCTGAACTCTATTGGTCCCATAGGCCTTCATTAATGGTCTGAATGATGTTAAGCTCTTCATCCCTGCGTAATGAACTGATGGGATTCTCCCTGAGTTTCCCGCTCATGGTGCTGGCGGGATAATCATACTTCTTGGAAAGGTACCGAAGGAACTTTCCTTTGTCTTTCTTTGGCAGGTTCTGGTAATAAACCCGCACGTCAACCTTCTGATTTTCTGCCATAATAAATTTGGTTTTTTGGAAATAAAACGTTAATTTTGCGACAAAAGTAATATTAAAATAGGAATTATCCAAACAAAGTTAGAGAAATGTCTATAACTTTAAGTGGATTTAACACTTGGTGTAGCAATGAGGTACGAAAGGGTTTACATTGACGTAGAAAAACTAAAGACTATCATCAAGGCTCGTGGGTTCAAAGAGCGCGAGTTTTGTATAATCATGTGGGGTGACGATACTCACAGGACAATCAACGAGTTCAAACGGAGGCCTAATACCACCATCGAGACGGCTATGAAGGTGTGCAACACACTGGATATTTCTCTTGATGAACTGTTCAGCGGCTCGGACAAAATTGGGGATTCTCCGTATATAATTGGAGACCAGAACATCGTTAATTCTGCTGTTATTAATCAAGATGCAAAGTCCCTTCAGTCTGAGAATAAAGCATTAAGAATGCTTGTAAAAGAGAAAGATGAGCGTATTGCGGACTTAAAAAAGGTTAATGAACAAATGGAGACTGTGATTGATATGCTCCGCGTACTCGGACAAAACTCGGACACTAAATAAACTGTTTTTCATGAAACGGCGAAAACCCCTTTCCAGAAAGGCCTTACAGGCATTACTTTGCCAAAAAAATGACCAAAAAAATTTAAATCCTGCCTCCGCAACTCAAGAAGAAATCCTCGCCAACTGGCGAGGATTTTTCTTTTAGAACTGTTCGAGTATCCTGATTCGCTCTTCCGTACTCGGATGGGTGGCGAACATCGAGTTGATGAAATACATCAGCCCCTGTTTCAACTGCTGTGGATGGATGATGTACATCTGGGCAATGTCCTCACGATCGGCATGTCCCAAGCCCGGGTTGTTGGAGATCTTACGCAGGGCTGAGGCCAGTGCCAAGGGATTGCCACAGAGCTCGGCACCACCGGCATCGGCCATGAACTCACGTTTGCGCGAGATGGCAAAGCGGGTGAGCAGGGTGAAGAAGTAGGCCACAGCCGAGCAGGCCAGTCCGATGAGCATGATAACCATAATCGACAGACCGTTGCCCTTCTCGCTGTTGCGGTTGCGAGAGCCTCCGAACCACAGCTGGTTGTAGATCATCCTTACTACCAGAGACATCACCGTTGAGATGATACCGACGAAGATGATACTCGTGATGAGCAGACGGGTATCGCGATTACGGATATGTGTCAGCTCGTGGCCGATCACACCTGCCAGCTCCTCATCGTTCAGACGCTCAAGCAGGCCTGTCGTAACGGTGACGGTATAGGAATTCTTGTCGATGCCGCTGGCAAAAGCGTTCAACTGCGGGTCGTCAACCACATTTACCTTCGGCATATCCATACCACAAGCCATACAGAGGTTCTCCACGATGTTATACACCCTCGGGTTCTCCCTACGCATCAGCGGCTGGGCCCCTACGGCCTTCTGGATCATCTTCGTATTGCTGAAGTAGGCGATGGCGAACCAGATACCCACGGCGATAGCCACAATGGGGGCCACCTGGGCAAACGTGAGGTTCACCGAGTCGGAGTCCATCTGGTTGACGAAGTAGCCTGCCTGGTCGTAATAGCCGTTGCTGAAGTAGTTGATCAGAGCGATAAAGATCCATACCATCCCTAATAAGATGATGGGGAAGGCGATGAGCAACAACGTACTTTTCAGGTTGTTGCTCTTGATCTGGCTCTGTATGCCTACGTATCTCATCGGCAATTAGAATTTGATCTCAGGTGCCTTCTCGATGGTGGCACGGTCTTCCTTCGGAATCTCAAACATCGGCTCCTTCTGGAATCCGAACATGCCTGCGAAGATGTTCGACGGAAAGGTCTGCACGGCGTTGTTCAGCTCACGGGTAGCAGTGTTGAAGTAACGGCGCGTAGCAGCGATCTTGTTCTCAATGTCTGAGATCTCTTCCTGCAGCTGGAGGAAGTTCTGGTTGGCCTTCAGCTCAGGATAGGCCTCGACGGATACCTTCAGGCCAGCGAGGGCACTCGAGAGGGCGTTCTCGGCCTGAATCTTGTCGTTGATGCCTGTGGCGTTCATGGCTGCGGCACGGGCCTGGGTGACGCGCTCCAGCAGCTCCTTTTCGTGCTGGGCATAACCCTTCACGGTAGCCACGAGCTGAGGAATCAAGTCGTGACGCTGCTTCAGCTGCACATCGATGTTGGCGAAAGCGTTCTCACGATTGTTGCGTAACTTCACGAGGTTGTTGTAGATGCTGATGCCCCAAACCACGAGGAGCACAATCACTACGAGGATAATAATAAGTACTGACATAATCGAAAATGTTTAAATGTTTATGTATTTGACGGCAAAGGTAAATGAAAAGTTGTAAAGTCGTACATATTTTAAGAATTATTACAAAATAAAATCCGGTCGCCAGGCACGAAACCTTGACAACCGGACTTGTATAGTTCTGAAAGTAGAATGCTTACTTCAAATTTGCCATCACCTTCTGATAGTACCTGTTGGTCGCACGGACACTGTAGCGTACTCCCCCGTTCCAGGAACGAATAGCCTTTTCGATGCTATTCTCAGGGTTATAGTGCGATTGAATTAATAGGAACATCTCCTTCGACTTGGCGACGCTGTAGCGGTCAGCCATCGTGTAACGCTTCTTACTCTTCTGCTTCTTCAGAATCTCGTTGCAATCCTTCACAAGAATCGGAGTAATCTGCATGGCGCCTACTGAGTTTCCACTCACGGCATTGGGATTTCCTTCGCTTTCTACTTGAATAATCGCATCCATTACTGGATTCCAGTTGAAACCTGACGTTTTTGCGCTCTTGGCGGCGTTTGTTACTGCTGGAGCAGTCACTGTGGCCATCATAAGAGCCATCAGGCTCACACTTACTTTCTTCATCATTTGATTCATAATCTCTATACTTTAGACGGCGCTCATCACGAGGGCCGTGTTATCCTTTAGATCTTCTCTCAAAAGTGCGACATCACATAGATTTCGCAGTGATTTCTCCAAATCACGCTGCAAAAGTACAAAGAATCAGGCAGTTAGCCAAATATTTTTGGCTTTTTTATGAAAATTGTGTGCGTACACTGATTTATGTCAAGAGATGTAAATCGGTGTTTCCCTAGTCTAAATCGACCACCGTGATGCCTGCACCACCGAATTGGACGTGCTCATCGCGGAAGTGTGAAACGTTGGGAACGGTGGCCAGATATTGGCGAATCAGCTGGCGCAGGATGCCCGTCCCAGTGCCGTGCAGAATCCTCACGCGAGACATGCCCACGAGGATGGCATCATCGATGAAATAGGTGGTGGCATTGATGGCTTCGTCGCCTCGCATACCTCTTACGTCAAGGTCCTGATGGAAGTTCAGCTTGCGGTTGTCGATCACGTCGCGTGTGTCTTTCGATACCATACCGTAGGAGCCTGCGATATTGTTATTGCGCTCTTCGGTCTTCGAGAGTTGGGTGGTGGGTTTCTCGGCGTGTTCCAGACGGTCTGCCCGCATCTTCGTACGCATACCGCCGAAGATGACGACGGCCTGATTACCGTTGATGCTTTCGATCTCGCCAATCGATGTCAGCCCCTTGATCCTTACGGTGTCGCCGGGTTTCAGTTGAGAATTGACAGTTGAGAGTTGAGAGTTGGCTGCCGCTGAAGTGTTCTCGTTGCTCTTTCCATTATCCTCTTTCCTCGCAAGTTTCTCCTGCCTCCGTTTCTCCTTACGCTCCTTGCGCTCTTGAATCTGTCGGATCTTGCGGGCGATGGCCTCATCATTGTCGCGTGTATCGATGGTGTCGAGTTCTTCCTTGAAGGTGTTCAGTTCCTCACGGGCCAGTCGTGTGCGCTCCTTTTCGGCCTGCGCCTCACGGATTTCACGGATGGCGTTCTCGATCTTCTTGTTGCTCTCACGCAGCAGTTCTTCGGCTTGTTCCTTCGCCTTACGCAGAATCTCCTTGCGCTGGCGTTCTATCTCGTTCAACTCGTCTTCGTAGCGGTTGATTTTACTCTCCAACGACTTCTCGTGCTGGTGGATGGTCTGACGCTTGCCTTCCCAATAGCGTTTATCGCGCACGATGTCCTGCAGGTATTTGTCACTTTGGATATAGTCGGAACCAACAATATCTGAGGCGTCTTTGATCACCTCTTCAGGGATGCCAGTCTTGCGGGCGATCTCGATGGCGAATGAAGAGCCTGGCTGACCGATGGCCAGCTGGAACAGGGCCTGCATCTCATGACGGTCGTATAACATCGCGCCGTTCACTACGCCCGGATGTCCCTCGGCAAACTGCTTCAGGTTCTGGTAGTGGGTGGTGATCACGCCGAAGGTCTCGCGCTTCCAGAACTGCTTCAGCATGGCTTCTGCGATGGCTCCTCCGATGGTGGGCTCTGTGCCGCTGCCGAACTCATCTATTAATAATAAGGTACGCGCGTTTGCCTGCTTCATCATCTGTTTCATGTTCATCAGATGGCTGGAGTAGGTTGAGAGGTCGTTCTCGATGCTCTGCTCGTCGCCGATATCGATCATGATGTGCTCGAAGAGGCCTGCCGTCGAGCGGTCGCCGATGGGGATGGGGAGTCCGCATTGCAGCATATACTGCAACAGTCCGACGGTCTTCAGGCAGACTGATTTTCCGCCGGCATTGGGGCCCGAAATAATCAGCAGCCGTCCGACATTTTTGTTCTTCTTTGAATCCGTGAAATCCGTTGTTCCTTCCAGACGAATGTCCAGCGGCACCACCTTCTTCCCCTGCTTCTCCAACGAGAGCTGCAGCAACGGGTGTATGGCGTGTATCCAGTCGATGTGCGGCTTGTCTTCCACCGCAGGCTCAAAGGCCTTCGTCAGTTCAGCCCAATGCGCCTTCGCCTGGATCAGGTCTATCTGTGCCAGGAACTGATAAGATTCGAGTATTTCTTTCACGTGAGGCCTGACCTCGTCGGTGAACACCGTTAGGATGCGGATGATCTCACGCCGCTCCTCAGCCTCCAGTTGTCGCACTTTGTTGTTCGCCTCGACCACCTCGGTAGGCTCGATGAACACCGTCTTACCTGTAGCCGACTCGTCGTGCACGATGCCGTTGATGCGGCGTTTCACCTGCGGGGCCACGGGAATCACCAGTCGCCCGTCGCGCATAGCCGGAGCCGCGTCTTTATCCACAAGGCCATCCTTCTGCGCCGCGTGCAGGATTGTATATAAGGTACGCGAGATGCCGCCCTGCGTCTTCTCCAACTCATGCCGGATGCCTGCCAGCGTCATCGAGGCCGAGTCTTTGATTTTCCCGAACTTGTCGAGGATGGAGTCGATGCGGCGTATCACGGCTGGGAACGTCATGACACCCTCCGTCAGCCTTTGCAGGGCAGGGTAGGGCGATTCTTCCGGCTCGTTGTCTATTCTCTCACCTCTATTAAGATACCTCACGATATTCGCAATCGTCTCCAGCGACCGCCTCAAGTCCCACACCTCATCCTCTTCCAGGTGCGTACCCTCCATCCGGATGCGGGTGACGGCCTCGCGCACATCGAAGAAAAACTGCATCGGGAAGTCATCCTTCTCCTCCTTCAGGCGCCTGAACTCACGCACCTGATTGAGCCACTCGTTGATCTCATGACGATCTATGGAGAAGGCTATCTCGTCAACCTTCTCCTTACCCAGCGTGCTGAGGCAACGCTCCTTCAGCAGCCGCCGTATTTCGTCGAAACCAAGTTTGTGTTCGAAGTTATTCGGATAAATCACGCTGCAAAGGTACGAATAAATTGACCATTAACCATTGAAGATTGAGCATTATTATTGTTGATTAAGTTAAAAATGATTAATCCGCAGCAGTTTTTCATGTTCAATGTTCAATGTTCAATGGAAAAATAGTACCTTTGCACCCGCTTTTGAGACGATCGAGCATTGGAGAGATGGTAGAGTGGTCGATTACAGTAGTCTTGAAAACTACCGTACCGAGAGGTACCGGGGGTTCGAATCCCTCTCTCTCCGCTGGGATAACGTAACTATTCTGATTTTTAGATGGTTACGTTATTTTTATGCTCAGATACTCCCAAATTTACCCCCAAAAATACCCCCAAAAACTAATTTCTGTATTTGTCGTATCACAAAAAGCATATAAATGATATTTGATGGGTGATAATGCTTCAAGAAGGTGAACATTGGTAGCATCATTATTCTGATTATGCCTTTCCAAGCCCCACGAAGATTAATGTGAGGAGCAATGCAAGGATGATGAATCTTAACCAATCAATC
>JAEEGK010001714.1_pt1 | contig 54909 bp, 31 predicted proteins | sample 8958771 | NCBI WGS metagenome assembly JAEEGK01 (sample SAMN16246547, study PRJNA631951) | gut metagenome | biome: gut microbiome; feature: rumen; material: SC-attached | host: Bos | place: Iran: Karaj | collected 2018-10 | reverse complement strand
AGTTGATTCTAAAAAAAAAAAATATAGATCTTCTTATGTTGAAGTAAAAGGGTCTAAAGGAAAAAAAGTTAAAGTAAGAAGATTAAGAGATTATATTAAATTTAAACAAGATGATTTAAAAGAAAAAGAAAATGAAAATGAAAATTCTCAAAAAGAAAAAGATGAAAAATATTCTCCTGAAATGCTTGAAAAAAATACTTCTAGTTATTATTATTTCCAATATTTAAATGGTTTTAAATAAAATATTATTTAATCAATTTTTTTTAAATTTAGTTTTATATTAATTAAAAGTTTTAATTTATTATTTATACAACACTTTCTATTTTTCTACCTAATTATATAAATATAATTTAAAAATTTAATAAATAAATATAATAATAAAAAATTACTTTATATTATTAATATTATTTATCTTTAAATTTGTTTATCAAATATGGTTCTATTTTATTAATAAGAGTTACATTATTCATTTGATTTAACATATTTATATTATTATTATTATTTTTATTATTGTCTACAATTACTTTATTTGATTCATATTTTGAATGAAAAGATGTTATTGTTTTTCTTTCACTTTCACTCATTTTCAAAGATAATTTTTTAGTAACATATAATTTAGGTCTTTTTTTATTTGGTTTTTTATAATTATCATTTATATTAATGTTACTAAATGTTTTACAAAAATAATCATTTCTATATGTATTATTAATTTTTTGAATATTATTTTTTTCTTCAAATTTTTTGTTATTAATTAATGTTTTTAACTGAGTTAAAATTTGTTCAAATTGTTTTTTTGTTTTATTTTCTAAATCAATAATATGTTTTTCAACTTTAATAATTTTAATATTAATTTCATTTATTTTATTTTCATTTATTCTATTAACATTACTTGGTTGAATTTGAAATAAAGATAAATGTCTTTTTTCTATATCAAAATTCATTTCAGTCATATTATTTTTTCCATTATAAAAATTATTTCTACTTTTAAAAAATGAATTAAATTCTTTTTTTGGTGAATCATAATTTAATTGAAATGATGGAACATTTCTACTATTATTTTCTTCTTTTAAAGAAATTTCTGTAAATTGTTCATTTAAAAAAAAATTTTTTTTATTCATATGTGGTAAAAATATTTTAACATTTTTAATATTTTCTGTTTTGGTTCTATTATGTCTTATTAATTTATCTTTTATATTATTTAAATTGTTTTCATTTGATTTTGGAAATTGAATTTTATTTATTTTTTCTTTTTTATTATCAGATTCAATTTTAAATGACTTTACATCTTTTTCTTCTTCCGACATTATTTTATTTTCTATTTCTTCTGATTTTATTTGATTAAAACTTATTTCTTTTTCATCTTCTTTTTCTTCTTCATTTTCATTATTATTTTTAATATTTGATTTAATAAAATTATTATCATTTTTTTTAATTATTAATTTTTTTTCACTATCACTTTTATTATTTGATTTAATAATATTATTATTATTTTTTTTAATTACTAATTTTTTATCAATATCACTTTTAATATTTAATTTAATAATATTATTGTCACTTCTTTTAGTTATTTTTTCTTTTTCATTATCTTTTTTAATATTTGATTTAACACTATTATTATCATTTTTTTTTATTATTATTTCTTTTTCTTTTTCATTTATATTATTTAAATTAACACTTTTATTTTCATTATCCATTATCATTATTTCCTTTTCATCTTCATTTATATTATTTGAATTGACACTGTCTTCATCATTATCCATTATCATTATTTCTTTTTCATTTTCATTTAAATTATTTGAATTGACACTGTTATAATCATAATTTTTTGTTATCATTTCTTTATCATTCTCACTTTTAATATTTGATTTAACACTATTATTATCATTTTTTTTAAAATCATTTGAAATAAATTCATCTCTCAACTTTAATAATAAATCATTATACAAATCATCATTAACATTTATTTGATTTTTATAATCATCTCTCAATTTTTGCTTTCTTGAAAAATCAATATTTTTACTCATATCTTTAAATTCTTTTGTTCTAACAGTTAATCCAATATTTCTTCTAAATCTAACATCTTTTATAAACTCACTTAAATTAATAAACTTTTGTTTGATTAATAAATTATCATTTTTAGATATTTCAAATTTATTAATCATATCATTATGAAATTGTTCTACTTTTAATTCATTATTTTCAAGTCTTTTATTAACTTCTTTTTTAAAAATATTTAATTTATCCCATTCAATATTTAATTTTTTAGTTGTTTCAATTAAATCATTTGAATGTTTATTATTTTCAATTCTTAAAGTCTCAAGTTTATCTTCAGTAAGTTTAACTCTTTCTTCAAAATTTTCTTTATTTTCTTTTAAAATTTTTTTACAATGATTTAAAAAAGTATTATTCATATTTTCGTTTTGTAATTTAAAAGATTGAATTATATTTTCTAATTTATCTTTATAACTTTTTAAATCAATTGTTTGTTTACTTTTAAAAGTAGAATAATCAGTTAAAATTTTATTACTATATTCTAAAAAATTTTTAACTGAATTAAATTTACAAGAAGGACCAATTAATCCAGGAACTAAAAATCCATTATTAAATAAAGAATCATATTTATATAACGAAGTTTGTAAATCTCTATCAATTGAATCTATTTTTGTTTGAAGCATTAATATTGTTTCATCAAATTTTTTTTTCATTTCAAAAAGTGGATTTAATTCTAAAGATAATTTTTTATTATTTTCTATTACTGATGAAAAATCAAATAATTTATCTTGAAGAAGTTTTACTCTTTGTTCACTAATATTATATTTTTTTATTATTTCTTGATTTTGTTCTTCTAAAATTTTTGTAAATTTTTGTTCTATTTTTTTAAATTCTGATAATACTTCATTTTTAAAAAACATAAATTCATTTGTAGATATATTTTCTATCATATTTTTTATAATCTTGATTTTTATTCTTTTTTTTTAATAAATTAATTTTTAATATCAAATTATTTTATTATTTTATTAATTCTAAAAAATTGATTATGGAAAATATAGAAAATATAGAAAAAAAAGATAATTCAGAAACATCATCAGATTATAGTCATTTAAGTGTATTAACAACTTCTGTTGGTTCAGAAGAAATAATATGTAATTATAATCATTTTATAAATGATATAAAAAATTGTGACAATATGATTTATCCAATTAAATGGGATAGTAATGAAAGAAAAGAAGAATTTATAGAAAGGAAAAATAAAAAAAAAATTATTAAAAAAGAATTACAACAAATTGATTATAAAGATCCTTTCACATTAATAAGTCATTTATATCAAAAAGAAAATTATTCTATTTCTTTATTTGAAAAAGAAATTAGTGAAATAAATGATTTTGATAATAATGAAGAAACAATGATGAATTTAATTGAAAGAAGAGAAAATTTAGAATTAATGAAAAAAATAATACAATATTATATTAATTATATAATTTCAAAAGTTGAAAAGCATATGAATAAAATATTAGAAAATATAAATCCTTTAAATGAAAATTTAATTGATGCTTATTTTGACGTTAAAGTACATAAAGGTAAGTTAGGAACTTTAAAAAGATATTTTTTAAGAAGTTCATCTCAGTTAATAATTAAGAAAATTAAAATGAAAAATATATTAAATTGTTTAAAATTTATAAGAGAAGTTTTAATTGATAAATATTATAAAGTAAAAGAAATGAAAATAAGAAATAAGAGTTATATGGAATATTATAAAGATAATATTTTATTACAAAATAAATTAGGAGTTTTAGAAGATCAATATCCTAAGTTTAAAATATTTGAAATATTAGCTCAAAAATTAAAAGAAAAAAATATAAAATTTAATAAAAGATTTCAACATGATATTGATCGTTTATTTGATGAAAAAAAAAGTAATTTTTATGAATTATTTTGTTTATTTTCTATTTCAGGAGATATAAGTGATGATGAAGCAATTGATGCTTTTGCTGAGAGAATGAAACTTATTTTTAAAAAAAAAGTAAAAGAAACAATTATACAAAGTTTATATCAGTATTCTTTATCAAAAGATAAAATACCAATTGAGAATATAAACAAAATTGTTAATTTATACAAATTAGAATTTAATGAATATGATTTTACTGATGGATTTAAAAACTGTGTTTTAGAATTAAAAGAACTTTGTGAAATTTTTTTATTTTATGCTAATGTTAAAGAAAAGTAAATTTTAAATTTTTTTTAATTCTTTTAGTTCTGAATGGGGAATTAAATTAAAAAAGAAAATTGAAGATATTAAAAAAAACATATATGAAATAATGGAAAAAAAATTAGCGAAAATAACAACATTAATGATTTTTATATTAAAAACATTTAAATCAAAAAAAAATATTTTAATAATATTAAATTGTATATGTTTATTCAGTGAATTATTAAAATATAAATTTAATGTTAATTACTCAAAATATTTAATTCTATCAGCAAAAAATTTAGTAGTAGATTTAATAAAAAATGATACTTATAAAAATATACAAAAAATAACTACATTTATGAACGGAGAATTATTTGAAAGAACAGAATTTAATGAAAATTCATAGTAAAATATAAATAATATTCTTTTAGTTTATTTTCAATGGAAAAAATACAAGAAAAAACTCCTTTAAATTTAAAACAATATTTAACTATTTTTAATGAATCAACAATAAATGAAGAAATAATTGAAAAAGTATTTGAAGAAATATTTCAATTATCAAGGAGTGTTTCTAGAAAAGATAATAATTCTTTTTTAATTGAAGAATCAAGTAAAGAAGAAAAAAAAATAAATGTTTTTTCAGGAACAATTAATTATTCTCAATTGTTTGTTACTCAATCTTCTTTTTGTGTAATTAGAGGTATTATGGATAGAGTACTTGATTTTATTTTTTTTGATTCTTTAATTTTTGAAAATTATTTCCAAATTTTTCTTTTATTTGATTTTTTTATTTTTTCATTTATGGAAATATTTACTGATAAAAAAATCATTCAATTATTTAGTTTAGAAATTGATTTAGAAGATGTTAAAAAAAATGAGAAGTATAGTTACGCTTCTGAAATATTATATTTTCAAGAGAAATATTTTCATTTAAGGAAATTTTATTTAGAAACTAAAAAAAAATTAGAAGATTTATTTCAAAAAAATAATAAAAATAATTTTAAAAATTTAGAGTTTTATCTTCCTAAATTAATAAATAAAAATGATACAACAGAAATAACAAATTTTAACCAAGCATTATTATCAATGAATAGTATTAAATCAGTATATGAAATAATTAAAAATTTAATACATTTCACAGAAAAAATAGAATTTGATTTTCAAAAAGACGAAATAGTAGAAACAATAAATGAATATGAAAATATAATATCAGAATTAGAAAATAGTGTATATAAAAAATTATGTCATAATATTGTGAATGTAAATAAAATAAAAGAAATGAGTTTAAGTGTAAATTGGAATATATCTGAATCACTTTCAGAAAAATTATTATTTGAACCTTCTCCTTTTGTGAAATTTACAGTTGAAGAATTAAAAAATATATATAATAATATTAAAGATAAATTACTTAAATTTAATAAACAAATTGAAGAAGAGTTTATTTCACAATTAATTAAGTTTATCATTCAAAATATTCAAGAATCTATTTCTAGAATTCCTAAATGTTCAAAACCAGGAAGAAGTATAATGTTAAAAGATGTAAAATATTTACAAAAAGGATTTGGTTTATTAATTAAAGAATGGAATTATAATATAAATATAAATGAAGCTTTTAAATTAATTTTTGATTATGTTAATGTATGGTATTCTCCTACTGATGATTTATTTAATTTTATTTTTGATAATGTAAGATTTATTTTATTTATTTTTTAGAAATTACAATATAAATATTATAATTCAATCATAACTACAAGTCCAACTTTTAATGATTTACCTAGAAAAACTAAAAAAGAATTTATTCAAAAAGTTGAACAACAATATTTATTAAATTTCAAATTAATAATTGAAAAGTTAAACAGTGAATAAAAAATAAATAAAATATTATTTAAAATAACATAATAACTATAAAAGTTATATATTTAAAAATAATAAAATTAAAATAATTCTTTTAGTTATCTTAGAATTTTAAGTTATTGGTATTATCTTTTTTTTCTTTTTGAATAATTAGTATGATAGTACAATAATAAAATATTAAAGTTTTAAAATTTGAAATAGTTTATATATATAATAAATAAAAAGTCTATTATTTAAAAATACTTTATTTAAGAAATAAAAGTTAATTAAATAAATTTATAATTCTAAGCATTAATAAAAAGAATATAATTTTAAACAGAAACATCTTTCAAAAAAGAAGATAAAAGAGCATCATTAGCACTAAACCTTTTATCAACATTAAACTCTAAACAACCTTTAATAAATTGTTTACATTCATCTGAAATTTTAACATTATCATGATTAAAATTAATAGATTGTAAATTATTATAAACTTTATCTCTAACATATTGTATTTGAGAAATATTATTTCCAAAAGGTTTAACTCCAAAAACCATTTCATAAGCAATTATTCCTAAACTCCAAATATCAACTTTTTGATTAATAATAACATTAGTAAAGCATTCAGGAGGAAGATAAAAATAAGTTCCAGTACCTTGTGAAGTTAATTCAGTTGAATTTCCTTCTTCAATCATTTTAGCCAAACCAAAATCAGTAATTTTAACTTCATAATTATCAAATAAAATATTTTGTGGTTTTAAATCATAATGAATAATTTTTTTTTCTAAAGAACTTAAATATACTAAAGCGTTTACAATTTGTTTAATTATAACTTTAACTTCTTCTTCAGGAATTTTTCTTCTTTCTTGAATATAAGAAGATAAATCTTTTCCATTGCATAATTCAATAATAGTACAAAATGAATTATCATTAATCATTATAGTATCTAAGTGTTTAACAATATTTTTATGATTTAATATTTTTAAAATATCATTTTCTCTTACTGTATGATTAATATATGAGTCTTTCATTTGAGAAGACCAATTAGGATTTAATTGATGAATTTTACAAGCAACAAATTTTTGATTTTTTATATCATATGCTTTATACACTTCTGAATATCCTCCTTTTCCTATTAATGAAACTAATTGGTATTTGTCTCCTATTAATATCCAGTTTCTATTATATTTACATTTTTCTTCTTCTCTTAATCGTATTATATCATGTATTAAATTTATTTTTTCTAAATATAATTTTTCTTGATATTGTCTTATTTCCTTTTCTTCTTTATTTAATTCATTGATTTTAAAATTTAATAATTCTTGATTTTCAGATGATATTATTTTTATTTGAGATCTTTTTAAATTTATATCATTTATTAAACCTGCTATTCTTTTAAATTCATTTCCATCTGAAAAACGTTCTCCAATTCCTTCTTCATTTCTTCTTAAGATTAATTTCCCTATTGAATATTCTTTTTCTGAAATTTCTTTTTTTAATATTTTTCTTTGTAATTCAGCATTTTCAATTACAAATTTAGAAATATCTTTTTCATAATTCTTTATTTTTTCTTTATCATTTTTTCTTTCTTCTTCTAATAAATTTATCTTTTCATAAAGTTGTTTAATTGTATTTTTTAAATTTGAAATTTCATCCTTTTTCAAATTCAAATCTTTATTTAATTTTTCAATAATTTCATCTTCAGATTTAAAAGAAAAAGAAGAAAAAAATTGATTTGATTTTGAATGATTAGAAATAGAAGAAGGTGATTTTAAAAATTCTTTTATTTTTTTGTTTCTAACATGATTAATCTTCTTTTTTGGTTTTTTTCTTAAATTTGAATTTAAAATTTTTATATTATTTGAAGGCGGTATAGAAGAATAAATTTTTAATTCTTCATTTGATTTTCTTTTATTTTTTAAAAACTCATATAAATCACAATCTTTCATTGACGAATGTTGTTGAGATAAAATTAATGTTTGAGAAATTAAAGAAGTATTCGTACTTCTTGAGTTTGATTTAGTTGAAGTTGATTGTTCGCTTTTAAAAATTTTCTTTTTTATTGTTTCTAATTCATTTTTATTTAAATTGTTTTTTATTGGTTTTTTCCCTTCTTTATTAGGTCCCATTAATCTATTCTCAAGTAAACTTATTTTTCTTTCTGAATTTGATATTGTATATTTTGGGGAAATTATTATACTTGATTGGAAATTCAATTCTTCGTTCATTTCAATATTTTTATTTAATAATACTTTTTCTATGAGATAAAATGTCTTTAATTAAGTTTATTTCTAATAATTTACCTTTTTACCTTTTATTATATAAATTTTTTAATATGTTTTTTTTTCAATTTTTAACATCGTTTTTATTCAATTTTTTCATATTTTGTTATTTTAATTGAAATTATTTACTATGTTTAATACTTATTTTGGTCTTTTAAAGGTTGTTTAAAATTGTTTACCAAAAACTACAAATTTTTAAAATTTCATTAATAAAAGATTAAACATTAAGATACTCTTTTAATCATATAATATATTTTTTAATTTCTTATGATAAAAAATTTTAAAAAAAACCTAAATCAAATCTTAATAATTTGTTTTTCTAAAATTAACCTAAAAAAAAATATTGAAAATCTCTTTTAAAAATTCAAAATAATAATAAAAAAATTAAATTTTTCAAAATATAATAATTAAATGTCTGATACGTTATATGAATGGTTAAATAAAGAAGTAAAACTTTCAGTAAAAATAACAGATATAACATCTCAATTTGCAAACGGATATTATTTTGGAGAATTATTACATAAATATGATTTACTTCCTCAATTTAATGAATTTAAAAACACAATGATTCCTTTAGATATAACAAGAAATTTTAGTTTATTACAAAAAAAATTAGAAGACTTATCAATTCATTTAACTGAAATAGACAAAGGAGAAATTTTATCAAAAAAAAAATACAAAGCAGAATTATTTCTCTTTAAAATAAAGCAAAAAATTTTAAGTAAATTATTAGATATAGAAGAAATAATGGAAAGAACAAAGCATACAAGTGAATTAAAAACATTTTATAAAGCATTAAATATGGGGAATTATAATACAGTGACAAAAAAAGCAAAAGAAGGAGCAAAGACTAATATTCCTCAAAGAAAAATTCAAAGTGCTCGTCTTCCTCAAATAAAGAATAGATTTGAAAAAATAAAGAAAATAAGTTCTAAAAGAGAATCAGCTGAAATAATAGATATATTAGAAGAAGAAAAATTCTTTCAAAATCAACATATGAATGAAAAGAAATATATAGAAAGATTAGAAAGTGCTAAACATCAAAAAAATTTAGACATTGAGAAAAAGAATAAAGAAAATTGGAATAATGAAATGATAAAATATAAAGAATCAAATGAAAATAAATTAAAAGAATTAAAGAAAAAAACAGAATATTATCAAAAAGCAACTGATAATTATTTTAAAAATAGTTGTAAAGATAATAAAATAATAGTAGATGCATTTGATGAAAATTTATCAAAAATGGGTTTAGACATGAAAATAATAGATCCTAAAGCAGATAAATTAAAAGGTAAAGTAGTATCGACTGAAATTTTTTTAAAAAAAATAAGAGAAAAATTAGAAGAAGAAGAATATAATAGAAAAGAACAAGAAAAAAGAAAAAGAAGAATAAAATCAGCTCAATTAAAAAAACCACAAACATTAAGACCAATAAGTGCTTTATCAATGAATACAAATAAAGTAACTGTAAATACAAGACCTCAAACTGCTTTTCCAGGTTTTCCAAAAAAAAGAGAAACAGGGAAATTTCCTAAAAATTTAGAACCAATAATAGAAAGTAAAAATGAATGGAATGATTATATTCCTGTTGATGTTTATGATGAAGAAAGATTTTTTAATGAATTACATAAAGAAAGCTTTAATTATCATATGAGAATAACACAAGAAAAATTAAAAAGAAGAAAAAAAGATACTAAATATATTTTAGGTGTTGTTTATAAATTAATTGATTTAGTGGAAGAATGTTATTATTATCAAAAAGAAAATAAAAAAGAATTAGTTGAATTAAATGATTGGAAAGATTTAATGGATAGATTTATTCATGAAAAAACTATTGTTGTTGATAGAGAAAAAGATAATGAAGATGATAAAAAAGATGATGATATTCCTAATATTGAATTTTCACTTTCAAATCCTTTAAGTGATAAAGAACAAGAATTAAAAAAGAAATTCGATAATTGGGAATATGAAGAGTTATTAAATTATATTAATTTATGTGGAGATTATACTATTAAAACTCCTGTTAAAATTAAAATGGATATTTTCGATGTTATGGGAGAAGATATTATGATTTTAGTAAAAGATTCTGAAATGAATGATGAAGAAGAAAGTTATAGAGAAACGAACAAGGTTCACAAAAATAAAGAAAAAATAAATTATAAAGAATTATATGAACCAAGAGAAGAAGATATTGATCAATTAAATGTTATTAGAGAAAATCCAAAAGATATTATTCTTGGTAATATTATTAATGAAATTATTAATGTTTATGCTAAGAATAAAAATTATAAATACGATGTTGAAGAAAAAAAAGAAGAAGAAGAAAAATTTGAAGAAGAAGAAGAAGAAGAAGAAGAAGAAAAGAAAGAAGAAGAAAAAAAAGAAGAAGAAAAGAAAGAAGAAGAAAAGAAAGAAGAAGAGAATAAAGAAGAAGAAAAGAAAGAAGAAGAAAATAAAGAAGAAGAAAAAAAAGAAGCAACAATACAAGAAATATTATCAACATTACCAATTAGAATATCATTTATGGGAAGTTTATTTTCAGGAAAAAAAACACAAGCTAAAATAATAACAGATAAATTTGCTAATATAAAATCATATTATTTACCTAATGTAATAAAAGAAATAAGAGAATTAAAAGTAAAATCAGAAGAAAATATAGAAGATAATCCTAAATATAAATCAATGAAAAAAAACCAAATTGAACAATTAGAAAAAGAGAAAGAAGAATTAAAAGAAAAATTAAAGAATTTTATTCCAATATTAGAAAAATTACCTGAAGATGAAAATGAAAAAATAAATGATGAAGTGTTAGTTGATTTATTAATTTTAAAATTAAAAATGGATTTTTCTTTAAGAGATTTAGAACAAGAAAAATTATCAATTAAACAAAATAGAGAAGAAATAAATCAATTAAATGAATTAATTGAAAATATAAAAGAAGAACAAAAAACAAAACCAAAAAATCGACAAAAAGATTTAGAAAAAGCAATACAAGATTTAGAAAAAATATATAGTAATTCTTTTTATGGTTTTATCTTAATTAATTTCCCTGAGAATTTAGAACAAGCAAGATTATTAGAATTTAAAATAAATAATTACTCACAACCAATTGAAGGAAATAAAAGTGAAGAAGATGTCTTAAAAGAAAAAATAATGTATGCTTTTGATAATGAAATAAAAGAAAAAAAATCAAGTATAAATGAATCAACAATTAATTACTTTTTCAACTTTGAAATTCCACAAGATAAAATTTTTGAAAGATTAGATAATAGGAAATTAGATCCTCAAACAGAAATAATATATCATATGATATTTAATCCACCTAATGAAAAAGATAAAAAGTTAATGGGAAGATTAATTGACGTTACAGAACCAACTCATGAAAAAATAGAAGAATCAATTGCACATTTTGTTCAAAATTATGATAAAATTACTGAATTTTATTTAAATTTTAATTTAAATAAATTAATAATTCAAGCTGATTTATCACAAGAAGAAATTAATGAAAATATATATGAAAAAATAAAATTAATAGTTAATGAATTTGAAGATAAATTAACAACAAGAAATTTACAAATTGATCAATCGGAAGAAATAGGAAGAAAAGATTCAATTCAAAATTTAACTGAACAAAGCAATAGAGAACAAGATAGTAGTAATAATAATAATTCTTCTATTCAAGAACAAAAAACAAGTGGTAATAATGTTAAAAGAATTTCATATAATTTAGGTAATATTTCTGTTAAAGCTTCTCCTTTATTAAAAGCTTCTTTAATTGATTCTTTATTTATTTATAATACTATTGCTCAAACTATGGATGAATATTCTTTTCATTTACAAAAAATTTTTAATAAAAAAAAAGTTAATGATAATTCAATAGGTGATGTCTTAATGAGTTATCAAAATGAATTTATTCAATTTTTATCAAGGCCTTCAAGAAAAAGAGACATTATTAAAAAATTTACTACTAAACTTCAAGCTTTTTATCAAGAATTTAAACCTATTAACCAACATGATTTAGTTGTTGAAGAATTTAATAAAGATATTAATGAAATATCAAAACAAGTTTGGGAAGTAATTAATGAAAGAAAAAATGAATCCATTGAAGAATTAAAGAGAATAACATCAACTCCTTTTTTTGATGAAGAAATGGAAAAATTTTATTTAAAAATAGAAAGAATGTTTATTATAGAAACAGAAAAATTTTTATCAATAATAGAAATTTTAATATTATTATATTATAATAACCAAGAAAATAAATTTTCAATTGGAGGAAAAGCATCATTAAAAATATTAAAAAACACAGAAGAAGTAGAAAAAGCAAAAGAAGATGATAAAGGAAGAATAAATTATCCTAAATTAGAAAGAATATATAAGAACTGTTATATAATAATAATGCAATTGTATATTTATTTAAAAAATGCTAAAAAAGTAAAACCAGTACAAATAAATTCATCATTAACAGTTCATAGAAAAAAAAGGAAAAATACAGGATCAAATGAGAATCAAATTCAAACAAATAAAAATACTCTTGATTCAGATTCAAATTTAGAAAAAGCAATAAAGTTAGAAATATCAAAATATAAATTTAAAATAAATTACTTATTTGAATATGGTTATTATAAATTAGGAACAATATACGCAGCATCAAGAAAAATATTTAATTTAATGGATTTATGGATTATTCAATCAATTCAATATCAAAATGATGCAATGAATAGAGTTTTAAAGAATTTAAAAGAATCTATTATGAAAGGAAAATACAATGATTATATTAAACATATTGAATTAGATGATTTTTCAGAACAATATCAAATTATTGATTATAATGATCTTTTAACTGGAAAGAAAAAAAAAAAAGATGATGAAGAAGAAGAAGAAACAATTTCAGAAAATTCCTTTTCAGTTAACTTCATAAGTACTGTTTTTTCTAAAGTAAAAGACGCTGAATTACAACATGGTATAATCTTAAAGGAAAATTTCATAAATGTTTTCTTTAAACAATTTTTATTAGATCCAAGTAAAAAAATTAATTTCTCTTTAACTTTTCAAAAATTTGATTTTCATAATATTATGAATTTTTTATCTTATTTTGTATTCACATCAAAAGATATTAGATTAGGTGAAGATGATAATGAAGGACAACCACTTGAAATGATTTTATCAAATGAAATTTTAACTATTATTTTACTTTCTCATTGTTATGTTGCTACTCAAGAAATTGCTGAAAAAATTAAAAGTGATTATTCTGATAAAATTCAGAAAAATGTGTTTATGAATAAAAATGATTTTATTCAAATGAAGTTCTGGTTTGAAAATGATGATGAGTTTTTAAATGATGTTAATGTACTTTTTAGTGATGAAAAAAACCCTGGATATAATAAATTAAAAAAAATAAAGGAAATTTTATTTGATTTAAATAAATTAAATGATGAAGAAATTAATATCGATATTTTTATTGGTATTATTACTTTAAAAAATATAACAAAACAAAAAATACCAAAATCAATTGATAATATAGAAAAATATATAGATATGTTTTATCCTTAACATTTAAATTCCTTTTTTTAATTTTAATTTAATTAAAAAAAAAACATAAAAAATTTAAAAATATATTCTCTAAAAAAATAAAAAGTGTAAATGTATTAATTGGAAAAATATAAAAGAGAAGAAAGAGATTTTTATCAAATTTCAAAAAGAAAATAAAAAAAGGAATTTATAGTAAAGGAAAAAGAATTAAGTGGATTATTATTATAATGGGAATAATTAATATAAAAGTGATTCTTATTTTTGAATTATTATTTTTGTTTAGTTTATTTGATTATTACATTTTCCTTTTTTTTATTATTTAATTATACTTTTCTTAATATATTTAAATATGATTTAATTTTTTCTCATGATTTATTTTTTAATTGGAATCTATTTATTTTTATTTTACATTATATCTTTTAATCAATTTACATAATAATTTAATAAAAGAGTTTTTATTTTTAAATAAGGAAAATATAAAGATTTGTTATTAAATTAAATAATTTTGAAATTTTAATTCTTATTTTCTTTTTTTTTCAGGCTTTTTATTAACTCTTTTTGTTTCTTCATTTTCATTTATTGTTGTGCTAATCTCTTTTTCATATGATTTACTATTTTCAGAATCAGCATCAATAAAATGAAACAATATTACCAAAAATAATATAATTACTCCAAGAAGATTACATAATAGATAAATTTCATATTCCATCTTTTTAAATATATTAAATTATTTGAATAATAATAATAATAAATTTATATTAAAATTATCAGAAAAAATTTAACTTAAAACATTTTGCTTTTAAATTAAAAAATATTTAATAACAATTCCATATAGCACCAAATAAAGCTAAAAATTCACAAGACATTAATCTAATAATAGGTTCATCATAAAAATAAGGATTATGTACTAAAAGAAGATCTAATACAATAGCACATAAAGCAAAACATTTTCCAATTCCTATTCCAATAATAGTAAAAAGAGCAGATAATAATAATAAATGATTTTCAATTAAAACAATTAAAGAACAATATTTTCTATATTGAGTAAAATCTATATTCATTATATTAATTTCTCTTAATTTTTCTGAGATTAATCTTAAATTTTGAGATACAAAACCTTTATTTTGATCAATATTATAAAAGCCTTTAAATGCTACAAAAATAATTGCTAATCCAAAAAGTAATCTACTACACATACTTGAAAGTCCCATTTTTTTTATTTGATATAATATTTTTTTTAAATTATTATTATTTAAAAATAATTTTTTTATATTCTTTTTATTAATGAAAAAATTACTTTGAAAAAATTAACTTTTAATATTTATTTATTTAAGATTTAAATTTATCTTTTATAGCTTCTAAAATTTGAACTTTTGAATCAGGTTCTAAATCATTTTCATAACAAAATTTTTCAACTTGTTTATCAGCATTATCACCTTTATGTAAGATTAATCTTTTGACTTTATTATCAATATTAATTTCAAAAACATATCTAATTCTACTTTTCTTTTTATCACTATTAATTAAATCATTATTGAATTTATCAAAAGTATTTTTATAATTACCAGCTTCATTATCAAATCTAAAAGTTTTTAAAACTTCATTATCACTAATTTCTTTAATTAAATTTTCTCTATCTTCTATTTTTTTATGAGGTTTATTACCTTTATTTTTTAAAAAAAGATTAATTTTTTTATCATTTCTTGATTGTTTATAATTATAATATCTTTGACTAAGACTTTTATCTCCTTTTAAAGGATCATTTTTAAATATTTTACTATTATAAGTAGTTAAAGAAGGATAAAAAGTATTATCTTCATTTAAATTATTTTCAGTATTATTATTTTCTTTATTATAACTTTTAGGTTTTTTATTATATAATCTTTGAGAAACATCATATGATATTGTTTGACTTGGTTTATGGATTTTATTATTAGGAAAAAATGAACATTCTTTTAATTCTTCTTTTATTTTTTTTTTCCTTTCATTTTCTAAACTTCTTTCTCTTTTTATTCTATATAAATCATATCCTTTTTCTACACTTAAATGTTCTTTATTTTTCATATTTTTATTTGTCTTAGGCTTGAATGAATATTTTTTATTTTTATTTTCTTTATATTCTGTCAATAAAGGATTTTCTTCTCTTTGGAAAAATCTATTTAATAAATTATCTGTAAATATTCTAAAGAATATTTTAATTTCTTTTGTTAATTTAGGTAAAATTTTATTCTTTTCAATATCAATAAAAGAATATTTTGTTTTTAAAAGATTATTATTATTATTTCCATCATAAATTCCTAATATAGATAATAAGAAAATTATTAATTTATGATTATAAATATAAATATCTTTATCAAAATCTTTATTTCTTGTTAAAACTTTCCAAGCTTCTTTTAATAATTTTAACTCTTTTTCTTTATTATTATCTTGATTTTCAATATTTGAATAATTATTAATTGAAAACCCGATTTTAAAAAATAAAAGAAGAAAATCTTGAAAATTTATTTCAAAATCTTCTTCAACATTTTTATTTAAAATATTTGATATTTCACTTTTATAACTATTAAAAAATTTATTAGATAATAATTCATTAGAATATTTACTTGTTATATTATTTTGTTTAGTTATTTCTTTATAATTATTTTCTCTAGCTTTTTTATTATTATTTTCTCTTTTTTTAGAATCTGAAAATAATTTCTCACATAAATTTAAAATTTCTTTATTACTTATTTTTTTATTACTATAAAAAGTTTTCATTTTTTTCATTTCATCATTTTGTTTTTTAAAATTTCCTTCTTCAAATAATTTAAAATAAATACTTTTATCATTTTTTGAATTTCTTGATTTTTCTAAAATAATTCTATTTGAATTAGAATTAATTAAGGGAATATTCCTTATTAATCTATTAGTTTTTAACATTTCTTCATTTTTTAATTTTTCAATATCATTATTTTTATTTTCTTCAAATTGCTTTTGATCATTTAAAAACTCAGAAATAGTTCTTCCTGTTTTTAATTTACCATTACTTTTATTTTTTTTTTCTAATTTCATATATTTAATATTATTTTCCTTTTTTTTTCTTTGTTCTGTTTGATTTCTTAATATAAAATTTTTTATTGTTTTATTATTGTCTTTATTAAATTTCTTAGAATAATTTAATAAAAAATGTTCATTTGTTAAACTTTCATAATCATAATAATTTCTTCTATTTGATTTTTCTTTGTAAAGATTATCAAACATTATTTCTGATAATTTAGTAAAAATACTCTTTTGATTTGAATTTTGAAAAGGAATTTCTCCTTCAATATTTAATTTAAGTTGTGTTTTTATTTTTGAATTTTTTGAAATGTTACTTCTTTTTGTATTATTTTCTTTTGAAATATTCAATAAACTATTGTCAGTTTTTTCTTTTGAATCTGTTTTTGTATTTGACTCTTTTATTTGCATATTTCTTTTTTTTTCTTTTCTATTTTTATTCTCTTTTTCTCTTAAATTCATTCCAACTTTTTTATCATTATTCTTGTCATCTTCTATTATTTCTTCTTTTTCATTTTTATATTTTTTATCATTCATTTTCTTTAATTTTCTTTTTTAAATCCCAAAAAAATTTTAAATATTAATTAATTTAAAAAAATATAATTTTATAAATATAAATTTGTATGATTTTCTAAACCAATGAAAAAACATGTTAACTTTTTAAACTTGTTAAAATTATTATATTATTAAAATATTTTATGCTCTAACTCTTTGTGGATAAAGCATAACTCTAAGAGTAGATCCAATAGCTTTAGGAGGTAAATTTCTTAAAAATTTAGCTTTACAAGTACCATTATTTCCATGTTGAGAACAAATTCTTCCCCAAATACTTTTATATCCATTTTTTGTTCTATAAACATATACAATTCTCTTTCCTAAATAATATTGAGCTTCTTTTCTACTATTTAATCCTTCTATATGTACTAATGCATGATTCTCATCTTGTGTTCTTTTTCCTCTTCTAAACCCTGAAAAAACAGCTTTTACATATAATCTAGGTCCTTTCCCTATTATTGCTTTTCTTATTCTTTTCTCTGTTGTTACTTCTTTCTTTCCTCCTTTCATTTTTTTTTGAAAATTAAATGAATTTATTTAAGATTCTATTGATAATATAATTATTATTTAATTAATTATTTAATTATTAAATAATTAAATTAATAAATTCTAATAAAAAAAAATAAAAATAAATAAAATGACATCAAAAGGAAAAAATCAAGGACTGAAATTTCCAGAACTACAAGTGAAAGCAAATTACCAAAAAGCAGAAAGTCAAGAAATAAATCAATATATGATTAAAGAATCAAATTCTGCTTTTGTATCAGCGAATGAAGAAATAAATACTATTGAAGTTAAATTATATAAAAGCGAAAATTCCAAAATAATTTCATCAGTAAATTCAAGTGGAAATGAATCAACAGCAAGAACACATAAACCAAGTAATGTAGTTCCAGTATTAAAACAAAGAGAGAAAAAAAATGAAAATAATTTAAATCCAAATATTAAAAGAGTTCAAAAAAGCACATTTCAAAAAAAGATAAGATATGATAGAAATGGTGTTGAAATAAATCATAAAAATAAAAAAAATGTTAAAGTTACATTTAAAGAAGGAGAAAGTTTTTGTGATTATGTTGATATTGAAAATTTTAAAGAATATATGAAAGGAGGTTATGGAAAAGCAAATAGAAAAGATGCTTATGTTAGAGGAACTTGTACTAATTGCTCATGCAATATTATTTAGATTAATTATATATTTTTTTTGGTATTTTTTTTTAGGTTTTGTTATAAAAATAATTAGTTATTTATTGATTGTAACATAATGAATGTAAATGCTCTTATTTATATTTAATTGGTGTTTTAATATCTTTAGAATTATTATTAAATTTATTTTTATTAATTGATTTTATATTTTATATTAAAAATTAAATGAAAAAAAAAATTTATTATTTAAATAGAAGAAGGTAAATTAAAAACTAAAGGTGACTTTCCATTTTCATTAATATTCGCATAAATATTTTCTCCTATTTCTCTAAAAGGATTTTCTTTAAAATAAACTTCAAACTCAAAAGAGAAATTACAATTATAAAAAGTATTATTTATTAAATCATATTTAAAAGTAGTTTTTAAAATATCATTATCTTTCTTTCCTCCAATAAACAATAATTCATTATTAGTTCCAATTAAACCACAACCATAAACTTTATTATCAATATTGTCTTGATTTAAATAAGAAACATATTCCCATTTAGCTCTATTATTTTTTAAATTAATTCTTTCAATCGAATTTAAAATTCCATTTTTATTTAAACCTCCAAAAGCATATAAATAATCTTTATATATATATAACATAGGCAATTGAACTTCTTTTTCAAGTAAATCTGACATTGATTCCCATTTTAATTCATTAAATTTTTCACATTTATTTGTTCCTATTCCTCCTATTACATATATATTCTTATTATAACCAATCATTGAATGATTTGCTCTTGATTTTAATAAATTACTTTGAACAATTATAATTTTTGAATTTTTCTCATATTTTAAAAAAGAATTTGAAAATAAACCATTTTTATCTATTCCTCCTGATATATATAATTTATTTTGATGATTACAAAAAGCACATTTTTCTAAAAAAACATTTAAATTTGAAATTACTGGAAAATCAACTTTTAATGATTCGCATCCTTCACTATTTTCAATCATTATATTTGAAGTTAATTCTATTGGATATATAAATACATCTCCTTTAACTTTTGAATTCCTTTTATCTGTTAATTCTGCATTTGATTCATTTTTTAATTCTTCATTTTCATCTATTATTAATTGTTTTTTTTTTGAACCTGAATTTAAAATTGCTTCATGAAAATTATCTAAAAAATTCGGTTGTGCATGAGGATAATTAAATAAAGAATTTTCTACTGTTGAAATTGAATTATCTTGATTAATACTTATTTTACTGTTAATATTATATTTTGAATTAGGAGAATAATAATTTTTATTAAATGTAATAGTTTTACTAGGAGATTGAGTTGTTGCTTTATTAATTTGGAAATTTTGATTTTTTTGATTTTCTAAAATACTTGTGTTTTCATTATTAATATTAATAGGTGTGTCAGGGTCTTTTTGACCTAAACTTTTTCTTGCTACTTTAACGTTAGAAAACATTCTTTCCATTATTTTATCTTTTGAAATTGGCATTACTAAAGATGTTCTAATATTATTTTTTATTTCATCAAATATAGTAATTGTCAATTGTTTACTTATATTATTAAATAACTCAGAATAAATTTGATTAACTAAATTTTTAATAGTTTCAAAATTATTATTTATTGCAATGTATTTAGAAACATTATCTCTTAAAAAACTTTTACTTTGATCAATTTCTTTTATTTTTTCATCTAAAGTTAAAAAAATATCATCATTAATCATTATTTTATTAGTACTAATATCATTCTTTAAAGCTTTAAAAGCATCAATGGAAAAATCTTTTAATCTAGAAATATTTTCATTTGTATTTTCTCTTGTTTCCACAACACAATTATTAAAATAATCAATAACTTCATTTAACTTTAATGCAATTTGATCAATCATATTTTTTAATTGTACAAATAAAACTTTATTTAATCTTTCTTTTAATTCAAAAGCCATAAAAGTTTTATCATAATTTTCATCAGCATAAAATTGTTTACTATCAGAAAAAATATTATTAATAAGAATTTGAGTAGGAGCTAAATAATCGTATTTTTCTTTAACATAATGATTTTTGTGATTTTCATCAAAGCAATTTTTACAAATCGATTGTTTACAATTATAACAATAAAAAATTAAATACTTTCCATTATGAATTGAACAAGGAGAATTAGCATCTAATTTAATAATGTTTTCTTCTTCTTCTGGAAAATTTTCTACTTTTATTAAAGTAAAATAAATGGTTTGTTCATTAGGAAATAAATTTAAAAGTGTATTATCATCGTAATCATATGTGTAATCTTTTTCATTTTTATATATTCTAAATGAACCTCTTCTTAAGTGAGCAGCGTTACATAAAATTTTTTTAAGTTCGTAAAAGGATGTTGTCTCATCTACATCAAATTTATAATATTTATCTTTCTGTACTTCAAATATGACTTGACGTATTATGTTGACCTTGTTTTGAAGTTGAGATTCAGTCATTTTTTGTTTTAATATTTTTTTAAAAGTTTAAATTTTAAAAATATTTTTAAATTTATTTGTAATTTATTTTTTAATTATTTTTTCAGTTATAAATATTATCAAATATTTCTATTAATTTTTGATTTCCTTTTAATATTCCTTTTACTTTATTTTTTATTTCATAAGAATTACAGTTTTCATTTTCTTTTAAAACTTGAATTAATTTCTCAAAATTTTGAACATTTAACAATAATTTACATTCCTTTAAAAAATTAGAAGTTCTTTGATATTGTAGACTTTTATTACTTAAATTTTTATTATTATTATAATTAATATCATAATTGCTTTTCCTAATAGAATTAAACCCTGAAAAATTATTACTAATATTACTGAAGCCATTACTTAAATTATTATTAAAATTATTACTAGTATTATTATTACTAAAATTATTATTATTATACTCTCTTCCTGAACTATCATAACTTTGATTTAATAAACTAATATTTAATTCATTTCTCATTTTAGATATTTTCTGATTAATAATATTATACTTATCAACATTAATATTAGAAATATTATAAGAAAGATTAGGTTCTTCAATCTTCATTTCACTACTACTCATTCTTGGAGAAGAATGATTAGTATATAAAGTATTTCTAGTTAATTTTTTAGCACTTTTTGAATATGGAATTTTTGGAATACTTAATTTACTCACATTTGATATACTTACATTATTATTTATATCTTGATATGATAATATTGGATTTACTATATTATTATCTTTTGATATCGTTTTTGATATTGAATTTAATTTTAATGTTAATTTACTTATTTCTTTCTTTAATATATTATTCTCATTTTTTAATGATTCATTTTCTAATGATAAATTCTGAAGTCTATGTTCATAGTCATTTATTATATTTTGAAATTTTTCTCCTTGATGATTAAATGCATTTATAATTGTTTGCATTCCATTATTTAATAAAATACCATCTTCTGAGTTAAACATTATTTATTTTTTAAATTTTTAAATATTTAATATTTATTTACTCTTAAAAAAATGATACTTTATGATTTTATATATTTTTTATTTACTTTTGGAATGGTTTTTGTTTCAATTATTGTTGTATATTTATAATAATCATTTTATATAGTTTACAGAAATTGATGAATATCAAAAAAGAGAAGAATTCCTTGAAAAAACAAGAAAAAATATTAAAATTGTAATAATTATTCAATAAATAATTAATTATTTATTTAGTATTTTAGATATGAAATGATTTTAAATATTACTTGTGTTATTTTATCTTTTATATGTAATAATTGGTTTTTCCTTGGTTTAGCTTTAATAAGTTTATTTTATAATATATATTCGTATTATTCAAAAAATTTCTATTTTGATTTAATTATTGCTGATTCAAAAGAAAATGTTTTAAAAACAACTCAAATAAGTTCATTATATAAAGTTAAATTTATTTATTATATGATCGCCTCGATTTTCGGTTTTACTTTTGGAGTAACAAGACTATTATCAGTGATGGATGAAAAAAGTTTAAAAAGTTTAAGAATATATAAAATATAAAAATAAAATAAAATATATTTTATAAAATATAAAAAAATATTATAGAATGTCAGAGCTTCAAAATTTAGATGAAGAAGGTAAAAAAATAAGTAAAGAAGAATTAGAAACAGATCCAGAACGAACATCAAATCCAATATCAAAAAATTTAATAGAAGAATCCGAAGATAATGATGGAGAAAACAGAAATGTAAAAGAAGAAGAAAGAAGATCAATTTTTTCAACAACAATAACAATAATGAAAGGAATGATAGGATTTGGAATATTAAATTATCCTTTTGCTTTTAAAACATTAGGAATTAAATATGGATTAATATCAATTTTAATTGCAATAATATTAATTGTATTTTCTGTTTATTTCTTATTAAAAACAAAAGATGCAACTCAAAGATATGGTTATTCAGTTTATTCTAAATTATCTTTTGGAACAACTGGAACTATTATTAATATGATTAATATGATTTCTGGTTGCTTTTTTGTTTGTTGTATTTATTTTAAATTATTTGGAAATATTGCAAGAACTCTTCTTCTTGTTTTCATACAAGATAAAGGACAATTCTATTTAAAGGAAGAATTCTTATTAATTTCTATTTTTTTCATTTTACTTCCTTTAATGTTTAAAAAGGATATTTCTGCTTTAAGTAAATTTGCTCTTATTGGAATTATTAGTATTATAATATTTATTTTTTCTCTTATAATTATTTTCTTTTATAAATTATATAATAATGAAATTCCTCCTTTAAAAGAATCTCAATTTGAAATTAATGGTTCATTTAAAGAAATATTTGAATCTTCAACAGCAATATTAAATTCTTTTAATTTTCATTCTTATATTTTTCCAATATATTTACCTTTAAAACCAAGATCAACAATTAATATGATTAAAGCTACTTCTTATGCTATTATTACTACAAGTATTATTTATATGTTAACTGGAATATTTGGTTTTTTAATGTATAGAGAAAAAATTAATGATTTTCTCTTGAAATATTTTACTAATGATCTTTTAATATATTTAAAAACTAGTAAATTTATGGTTTTTATTCTTATCATTTGTGAAATTGGTTTTTTCATTTCTACTTCTTTATCATTGCCTCTTTTATTTTTTGCTTGTAAAAGTCATGTTTTTAATTTAGTTAGATTCATTAAGAAAAAGTTTTTCAAAAAAGAAAAATTAACTTCTGAATTAATTGATAATAAAGAGAAAAAAGAATCATTAACTCCTTTAGGAAAAAATATTATTATAATAATACTTTATAGTTCAATATTAATTTTAGCTATAACTGTTGAAAAAATTATTATTATTGACAATATTGTTGGATCTACTGGTGTTAATATTGTTACTTTTTTAGCACCTGCTACTTTTTATTTAAAGTTTGTAAAAGGAAAAATTTATTCTTTTCAGAAATTAATGGCTATCTTATTCTTATTTTTAGGATTTTCAATCACTGGAATTTTTATAAAATTACAAATTGATAAAATTATAAATTAAAAATTTTATTTAAATTAATCAAATAAATATTTATTTTTCTTTATTTTTAATTAATTAATTCTAATTCGAATTTCTTTCTCTAATTTATTTTATTTTATTTCGATGATTTTGAAAATTATTTTTTAATTATTTTTCTAAATTTGAGAATAAATATATTTATTTTTTTAAATTTTTTAATGAAGAGAATTAATTGTGGTAATAGTAATATAAGAAATTATAGTAAAATAGTTTTAGCAAGAATAAAACTCGAAGAAAGAATAAGAAAAAAAATAATAAAAAGATATGATCATCCATTAAGTTATCACGATATGAAATTAATTGATGATATATTATATAATGAAAAAACACACTTTGTAGGAACATTTAAAGAGCATTTAATATATGATGATCCAAATGAGTTTTTAAGAAGGTTTTACAATGAAAATGAAATAAAAATTCGATTACCAAAAATTTTAATGTTCTATGAAAAATATTCTAAAATTTACGCTAATTACACTGTAATACAAGAACAAAAATATATGTATAAAAATATAAAAAGAAAACAGAAAGTAATTGATCAAATGCAGGGTAAATCAGAAGATGATAGTGAAGAAGAAACAAATGAAGAAAAAGAAGTTTTAGATACTCGTATATTTAATACTAGAGTTTTAAATTCAATTAATAGCTTTACTATGTCTTTATATTATAATACTTCTAATAATAAAAGTAAAAGTGATTCAAGTGTAAATAAATTACTTCTTAAGTTAAATAAATTTGAAAAAAAATCAGAATTATTTAAAAAAAAACTTAAATATGATAATAGTAGGAATTATATAGGAATAAAAAAAAAACAAATTATAAGTAATAAAGCTTTAAGTAATAATATTCATTCTTTATTAACAAATTCAAAAACTAATAATAATGAAAAAAAGAATAAAAATTCTTTAAATAAAATATCAGATTCTTTAAAAATAGAAAAGACAATATTCTCAAATAAAACATCTCCTAAATTTATAACAAAGAAAATATTATCATCAACTCCATCAAAAATAATGAAAAAAAAAATGAGTTATTTAAGTCCAAGTGTAAGTATAAATCACAGTGGAAAAAATTCAATAATTAAAAAAATATTTTCTAATTCAAAAAATAGAAAACAACCAGAAACAGAAAGAAACGTAAAAAATAATTATCATTCAAAAATATTTTCATATAAATACAAAAATTTAAATAATAGACTTAATTTAAATATTAATAAAATACAAAAAAATAAAGTTATGAATAATAAAGAAGGTTTAACTTCAAATAATATATATAATAATAATGAATTATTAAAAAATCTTATTTTAAACAATAATTCTGTTTTTAATACTCCTAAGTCTCAAAATACAAATTCAAATTTATCATTGAATAAAAATTTTAAAAAAACAACAATTCCAAAAAATAATAGTACAAAATTTGGTTTAAATTTAAGAAAAATTATATTTAATAATTTTCCTGATTCTAAATCTTCTTCAACTGATAGAAAGACAATAAAAAAAAATTTTTATGGAAGAATAGGAAAATATTTTAAAAAAAATTACGGAAATACAAATGAAAATAAAACAAATTCTTCTACTAAAATAAATAAAATTTCAGTTAAAGAAAATAAAAGTATATTTAAAGCAATAAGTAAAATAAATACAAAAAATAAAAGAAGTCAAGAAAAAAAAAATATTAATAATAATAATAATAGTGTTAGAAAAAATAAAAATCCAAATCATAGTAGAGTATTAAGTTCAAATAATAATAATTCTTTAAGTGTTAATGTTAGAAGAGTTGCAAGTATACATGTTAATTTAGGAGAAAAATTTAAAATCAAAAATTTCGAAAATATAAATATTATAACTAAAATAAATGAAGATTTTTTACTTCATTCTGAACGATTAAAAAAAACAAAAATAATATTAAATAAATAGACTTAACTTAAATAAATAGACTTAATTAAATTCTTTTATATATTTTATATTTAAATCCATGAAAAAAAAATAAAAAAAAAAAATAAAAAAAAAATAATAAAAGATAATAAAAAATGTCAAAAGAAATAATTGAAGAAGGGATAAAAATATATGGAATAGATCCTAAAAGAGTATTAAACACAGAATATTTAGAATCATTAGGTGATTTTTATAAATGTAACATATGTTTCAATGTAATGGTGAATCCAACAGATTGTGAATTATGTGGTCATTCATATTGTAATGATTGTATTTCTAAATTAAAATGTCCATTTGGATGTAAATCAAAGAATTTAAAACCATCTTCAATGGGAATAAGAAATTTATTAGATAAGTTAATATTTAAATGCTTAAATGAAGGATGTAATGAAAAAATTCCATATTCAAATGTAAGACAACATGATCAAAGTTGTGAATTTGCAAAAATAACATGTCCTTCTCAAAATTGTGGTATACAATTACCTAAAAAAGATATGGAATATCATATTAAAAATGAATGCAAATTTTCTTTTGTTACTTGTAAATATTGTGGATATGAATTTCCTAAAAATAAAATAAATGAACATGAAAATATTTGTTGTAATGTTTATCAAAGTCTTAACGGTGAAACCAGTGTTGATTTATCAAAAATGGATACTAATAAATATTTAGAAGCTTTATCTTTAAATATTTCTAAAATTGTTAAAGATAATAAAAATAAAAGCTTTATTGGAAATGAACAAATTACACAAGAAAATTTAGAAAGTACTTTAGAAAATATTATTCAAAAAAAAGGGATTAATACTAGTATTAATAATGTAAGTAATGGAAATGAAGATAATGTTATTATTAATAATGAAGATTTAAAAAATAGTATTAAAGATGGAATTAAAGAAAATTTGAAAACTTCTTTAAAAGACTTTGAAAAAAATATAGGAAATTTAAATGAAAGTGTAAGTGAAGTTAAAAACCTTTTCACACAAATTCAAAATAAAAGTGAAAATATTATTAATCAAAATATAAATAAAACTGATAATAATGAATTAAATAAAGAAATGATTGATAAAATGAGTAATTATATTAAAAACTTAATTGATACTACTGAAAAAAATATTAAAAATGCTATTAATGAATTAAATAATGAAATTATTTCCCAATTAAAAACTTCAAATGAAAATATTAATAATCAATTAAATGAAAAAACAAATAATATAAAATATGAATTAAAAGAAATAAAAACAATTAAAACAGAAAGTAAAATAATAGAAAAATCAAAAGATGAAAAAATAGAAAAAGAAGATAAAGAAGATGAAAAAAATTTAGAAATAATTTCAAATGAAAATTTCGAACAAAATTTTGAAAAAATATGTTTATTAATAAATAATACAAATGATAAAATTGAAGGATTTAAAAAAGCATTTACAGAAGAAATAAGAAAATTTACTGAAATAACAACTGAAAATATAAGAAATATGATTGCAACAACAACTTTAATTGAAAAAGGAAAAGAAAATACAATTGAAGATGAAGAAAAAAAAGAAATTAGAAAAAAAGAAGAAAAACAAATGAATGAAAGATTTCTTAAGAAATTACAAGATAATATTCAAAATATCATTGAAGAAAATAGTAAACAAAATTATGAAAAAATAAAAAAAATTTATGAAGATAAAAAAGAAGAAGAAAATATTGAAAGAAAAAAAATAAAAGAAGAAAAAAAAAAAAGTAAAATAAATAAAGAAGAAGAATATGAAATAGAAGAAAATGAAGAAGAAGAATTTTCAATAGAAGAAATAAATAAAAGAGAAAATATTTTAAAAAAAAGAGAAGAAGAAATAAATCAAAAAATTTCAGATTTTGAAAATGAAAAAAAATCATTTGAAGAATTAAAAAAAGAAGAAAAAGATAGTTCAGAAATAACTCAAAAAGAAATAATAAAAGAAGAAAAAAACAATAATGAAATAATAAAAGAATTAAAACTTCAAAAAGAAGAATTACAAAATTCAATAAATGAAACAGAAAAAATAAAAAATGAAAATATTCAAAAAAAAAATATAAAAAAAGAAAAAATAAAAAAAAATGAAGAAATAATAAAAGAATCAAGTGAAAATATATTAAAACAAGTAAAAGAAACAAACGAAGATTTTAAAAAAGAAATGAATGAAACAATCAATAACAAATTTGATAAAGTAACAAAAGAAATGAATGGAATAAATGATGAAATAGAAGTTTTAAAAGGAAATGTTAAAAATATAATAACAATAATGAATGAAGAATTTAGTGATTTATCTAATTTAATTAATCAAAATTCAGAAAAAGCTGAAAAACAAAGAGAAAAATATCAAAAAGAATTAATAGATATTCAAAAAATAAATAAAGAAGATTTAGGCGAGTTAAAACAAAAAACAATTTTAAAGCCAATTGATAATAATAATAATGTTATTTTAAGAAGTAAAGGAAATGATAATAAAGAAAAATCACCTTTAAGTAGAATAAATCATACACAAGTAATTAAAGAAACTAAAGTTGTTTATTCTAATCCAAATGTACAAATGATAAAACCAAGAATTAAAAATAGAGTTGTTAAAGAAATAATATCTCCAGATAAAACAATAACAAAAACAATAATTAAAGAAAATAATAATAATGATAGTAATATAATAGATAATTCTAGTAATAACATCAAAGACAATAATACTTCAACAGAAAATAATAATAATATTATAACAACATCAAATAAAATAACAAATTTAAAATCAACAACAACAAGTATTATTTCTTCATCAAAACAAGATTTATTATCATCTAATAATAATTTCAATTATCATTCTTCAAATATAAATTATGAAAATTTACCATCATTAATATCATCCTTTGAAGAAAAACTTGAAAATTTAAAAAGTATAACAGAAACATTACCAACATTAACAGAAATAAACGAATTAAAAAGAGCATTGTCTGAAGAATTTACAGAAAAAATAAATTCACTTCAAAAAACAATAGAATCTAATTTATCATTGAAAATAAAATCAATGTTTAGTTTAAAATGGTGTCCTGAATGTGAAAAAGTAGATTATTTTTATGGCTTTTTAAAATGTTTAATTTGTCAAAATGAAAATTGTAAAAATTGCATTTGCTTATGTTTAAAATGTAAGAATTTAATATGTAAAAATTGTGCTTTGTGTCCTAAATGCAATAAAAATTCATGTATTAATTGCAGAATAAAATGTGAGAATTGTTTAGATAAAAAATATTGTGATTCATGTATAACAAATTGTATTTTATGTAATAAACAAATATGTTTAAATTGCATAAAAGAATGTTTAGAATGTAAAAAAAATATATGTTTAAATTGTAGTAAAACATGTAAAATATGTTCAAAGCATTTATGTAATGAATGTGAAAATATATATCCTTATAAAATATGTAATATTTGTTCTGAATATTCATGTGATAACTGCGTTAATAAATGTTCTTCTTGTTATTTAGATATATGTAAAAATTGCTTTATTCAATGTCATCAATGTAAAAAAAATTCATGTTTAAATTGTTCTATTTCATGTAAAGGATGCAATGAGAAATTTTGTGTTACATGTAGTAAAGATATGGAAAAAGCAAAATGTGAATTATGTAATAATAAATATTGCATTGAGTGTTTAAAAAACTTAAGAAGATGTCAAAAATGTAGTAAAATATCATGTTTAAATTGTTCATCACAATGTGAAAAATGTAAAAATATTTTTTGTAGTGATTGCTCAATAGAATGTGATAATTGTTGTAAAAGAATATGTGATAAATGTTTATTTAAATGTTCATGTGATAATGTCTTTTTTTGTGAAAAGTGTTTATTAAATAATGAACCAATTGGTCCTCATGATTGTGTTTTATTTATGAATGAAACACCGAATTTTAATGGAATAAAAACAAGATCGAAAATAAAATTACCTGAAAATAATTTTGAAGCTAAGTTTTATTTAAATAAGTATAATTCTGATAGTAATTTATTCATTGGTATAAGTGATAATGATAGATTTGATATGGATTCTCTTAGTTTTGTTGATAATATTTGGACTTTAAAATGTAAAACTGGAGAAAAATATTCTAGCTTTAAAAAAAATGAAAGTTATATTAATCTCTTTTGCAAAGAAGGAGATTTTATTTTTGTTAAAGTTAAAAATGGAAATTTAAATTTTCAAATTAATGATTTTGAAGCTCCTGTTGCTTTTTCTATTCCTAAAAATGAATATTGGATTTATCTTGAAAATGATGCTCCGATTAATACTGCTGATGTTACTTTTGTTTATATAAGAAAAATATAATTTTTTTTTTATTTATCTTAAAGAGAATGAATTAAATTTGATATATATGGAAAAATTATATGTTTATTTATATTATTATTATTGGTTAAATTCTTTTTATTTTATTTTTTTTTTCTTTTTAAAAGAGATTTACAGTTTAACTTGGAATATTTATTCTACTAATTTTTAATTTATTTGTTTATTATACTTAATTTATATAAAATGCAATTTTTTTTTTTTTGGTTTTTATGATATTTTCCTTATATAAATGCAAAGATGATAATGAAATAGAAGGAAAATATTATTGTTCAAATAGAATATATGAAGAAAATTCAAAATTAAAAGCTTCAGAATTAAATGATTTATGTTTAATAATATCTGAAAATGACAAATTTATAATTAGATTTCCAAATTTTATTTATTTAGATTATAATTTATATAAAAGAGAAAATGAAGAATATTTTGATACTTACTGTAAAAACATAAGTGAAAAAATATGTGAAAAAGGATTTGGAATAAGTTTATATCATAGAGATTTAAAAAGTTTATCAATTTATTCAAATAAATATAATGAAGATGAATTATCAGAAATAATACAATATGCAATTAATATAAATAAACCATATGAATCAATGAAATATCTTCTTCAGAATCTAATAATATTTCTCGATAAAAACAAAGAAGAAAAAAATCCAATAATACCTAAAAACACTACAATAATAATAGATAAAGAAGCTTCAAAAATAAGTATATTAGTATTATTTTTAGTAATTGCTATTCCAATATGTTTTATTGCTTTTGTAATAACAACTGCATTTAATATGAATTATTATGAAACATTAAGAAATCAACCTTATCAAATTCATGATTATTTTATGAATATAAAAACAATAATAAAAGAAATAGAAAATAATAAATCAAATGTCATTAAAACTAATAAATGTATGCTTTGCTTTAAAAAAATTATTCCTTATGTTCAAAGAATGAGTTTTGAAATGAAAGATTTGTCTAATTTATCAAATGAAAATTCAAGAACTACATCTTTGCTTTCTCCAGAAGAAAGAATTGAACTTCCTATTGATAATATGAATATTAGATTTTATTGTGGTCATGTTTTTCATAATAATTGTTTAAGAAAGATTAAACTTGATTGGTGTATATTGTGTAATGATCAAAATAAAAATCTTATTAGTGTTGTTAATAAAAATTCCTTTCAAAATATTAGTTTAACTCAATTATATAGATTATTACTTAATTTTAATAAAATTTTCACTGAGGAAGAAATAAATAAATATATCATTTGTTATGGAAATGAATTAGAAAAATTTAAAGATAAAATATTAAGAAAAAATTTAAATGATAATAAAATAATAAAAGAAAAATAAATAAAAAAAAATAAATAATTTAAAATTAATTTTAAATTTAAATTGAAAAAAGAAATAAATAATAAAATTAAAATGAAAAGTATATAATAAATATTTAAACTTAATTTAAATAAAAAAAAAATGTCAATATTTAATTGTGTATTTTGTTCACTTGCATATAATAATATAGATAAAAAGCCAAAAATTCTTCCTTGTGGACATATATTTTGTGAGAAATGTATTTCCTCATTTGTAAACAAAGCTTTAAATGGGATAATATGTATTTGTCCTTTAGATAATAAAATTCATAAATTTTTAAATTCTTTTCAAATTCCAATTTGTGAGCAAATTTTTGAAAATATTCCCTTAAGTAATTTAAGTGAAAAAGAAAAGGAAATTTCAAATTATATTAATAAAATGGAAAATAAAATTAATATCATTCAAAAGCAAATTAATTCTTATAAAAAAACTGAAAAAAATATTATTGATTTCTTTAATGAACAAATAAATAAAATAAATCAATTTTATGATTCTTTTAATATTGAAATTCAAAAAAAAAGAAATTTACTTTTAGAAGAATTAACAAATTTATTTAAAGAACAAAATTTAAAAATTGAAAGAAATAGAAAATTAATATTTAATTATACTTCAAAATTAGATGAAATAATAAAAAATTATGAAAAAATATCAGAAACCAAAAATTATGAAAATTTCCTTTTAGAAAGAAAAAAAATAGAAAAAGACTTAAATACAATAATTTCATTTATTAATGAAAATATAATTAATGAATCACAAATTCAATATTACCCTTTATTTATAGAGCCTAAAGAGCTTTTAATTCCTAATAATTTATTAGGTGAATTAAAAATAATAAATAATAATAATAATTATGAAAATGAAGAAGAAATAAATTCAAATGATTCACAATCTGATTTTGGAAATGTTACAAATATATTTAATCAAAATTTATTAAATGAAATAAATAAATTACAAACTCCAATTAAATGCGATAAAAAAAAATCTTATTTTTTATTTTCTGAAAATTCTTTTCTTCATAAGAAAATTGATCATTATAAATTTTTCCCTTCTGAAAATATTAGTATTAATGCTACTGAGAAAAAAGTGTCTTTTAAAAAAATGATAATTACTCCTAGAAATGAAAAAGAAAATCTAAAAAAGAAATCATGTAAAAAAGAAAATTCTAATAATAAAAATATAAGAAATAAAAATGAAAAAAGTAAAAATAATAATTTTAGATTAAATAAAGATAAAAATTTAAAATTTGATATAATTCAAACAATTGAAAAAAGCAAAGATGATATAAGTGATATAAGTAAATATAAAAATAAAAAAGAAATAAAAAATGTATTTTTAAATAAAAATAATAAGAATACATTTAATAATGAAAATGAAAATAAAAATAGAAATTTAACTAGAATAATTTCTCCTAAAGCTTTTAAAAGTTTTAATGCTGAAGTTGTAAATGAAAGAATATCATAACACAAAATATATAAATTATAGATTTTTTTTCCTTAATATATTAAAATTATATATTAAATAATTTATTATTTGATAAAGAAAAGAAAAACTCAATTTAATTTTAATAAATAAATAAAAAAATAAGAATTTTATATTTTTTTTTTATTTTATATTTTTTTCTATTTTTATGGAAAAAAATTTTATTTTCAGTAAAGTAAATAATCACTCCTTAAAAAAATGGACTCAAATTTATATATATATTTATAAAGATGAAATTCAATTATCTGAAAATAAAAATAAAAAAAATATAATTTCTTATCATATTTCTAATATTTTATCTTTAATTTTAAAAAATTCAATTAATGAAGATTATGATGATGAAAAAGAAAGAAAACAATTAAAATTAATAATACAAATAAATAAATTAGACGAACCAATAATATTAAAAAGTGAAAAAACAAATAAAACAATAATGGAATTTAGAAGAATATTAAATGCTAAAAAAATAGAATATTACATTAATTTATGTACAAATATTTATACTTTTGAAATAATGAAAGTTTTCAATATAAAAGAATTTGAAATAAATATGAGAAATTATATTACAGAAGAAAGCTTTAATGAAATAAATAAAAAATTTACTCAAGAAAAAGATAAAATAGAAGAAAAAATAGAAATTATAAAATCAAAATATAATAATATAAATAAATATATAAATATAAATAATGAATTTACTCTTCCAAATTTATTTAATCTTCAATTTAAAAAAGTAATGATAAACTTTAATTTAGATTCCATAAAAAAAATAGGAGAATATTATTATAAATTAATTAACTTATTATCTAAAATAGAAATAAAACAAGTTAGAATAAATCATAAATTAACAGAAGATCCTTTTTCAAAGAAAATAATAAATATAAACAAAGAAAAAAATAATGAATGGGTAAATATAATAAATAATTCAGAAAAAGAAGATACAAAAATCTTAGATTTAAAAAAAAAAAATGAACACTTAAAAAACAATTTATTAATTCTCCTAAATAAAAATTCATCAATAAGAGAAAAACTAAAGCAAAAAATAAACAAATTAAATTTAAAAATTCACTTATGTTACAAATGCAATAACATATTACAAAAAACAGAGAAATTAAATTCAAATTGTAATTTTGATTCAAAATGTCAAAAAAAGTCTTTTTTTTATTGTAAAAAATGTAAAATACACTTTTGTACTTATTGTATTGTATATCAAAAATATTTAAAATGTGGAAACAATCACACATTATATTCTTCAATATTATTAAATCAAGGATATCAATGTTTAATATGTTCTTCATTTAAAATTCCTTTTCATATTTGTTCTCATTGTGTTGAAGAATTTTGCTTTGATTGTTCTAGTATTGCTAAAGAAAAAGAATTAAATTGTGTTTTTTGTTCTAGTATTTTACTTTGGAGAAAAAATATTTATACCAAATGCAATAAATGTAATCAATTTAAATCTTGCTTTTGGTATTGTTTATCTTGTGATTATAATTTTTGTTTATCTTGTTATAGAATATTCAATGGGAAATGTGGTAATTTTCATAAGTTAAATTATTCTAATTTAGAATATTTAAGAAGTACTTTCTCTTATATTAATAATGTTCCTTATTTTAATAAATATGAAATGAGATTTCTTGGAAGATGTAATAAATGTGAAATTTTATTAACTAATGGAATTTTTTTTTCTTGTATTAGATGTTCATTATTTTTATGTAATAAATGTGGAAAATTTGAAGATGATGAATAATTAATTATATTGTTATATATTCTAATTAAAAAAAAATAAAAAAAAAATTAGTTAATTAATATTTAATAAGGATTTGTAGGTATTATTATTCTTATATTTCCATTATAATATCCATTTATAAAATCATCATTCCTTCTAGTTAATGTAGTTGTTGTTATTATATTTCTTTTTATTCCATCACTGAAATCTGTATGAAGTCCATAATATAAATTTTCATCTTCATTTTTTGGTTTATGCTAAATTTATTCAAATAATATGTACCATTCTTTTAAAAGCATATTTTTTTTCTCTTGATGTTGGAATTTCTGATTGTTCTTCTTCACTTTGAGTACATGAATTTGTGCATTCATTTCCCATTTATTAAAATAATTATTATTAATTATAACTGTTTTAATAAAAGAAATATTTTATTTTTTTTTCTTTTAATTCAAATTTTTAAATATAAATGAAACAAGATGAAATTACTTTTCCTAATTCAATAAATTTATCAATAACAGATGAAAATAAATCTTATACTATATTAAAAAGTGAAAGTAATATTCTTCCAAAAATAAAAGAGAATTTAAATAATTCAAATTCTAAAATAATAAGAAATTTATCAACAACTTTTAATACCAATATTTCAATAATAAATGATGGTAAAACACTTTCTAATAATATAAGTGATATTAATATATATAAAAATAAAATTAAAAAAAACAAAGACTTTATTCCTATAAGAAAGAAAAAAACTTTATTAGAAAAACCCCCAACGCCATTAAATTTATATTCTAAGAAATTATATCTTACAGAAGCAAATAGTCCAAAAGTAAATAATGATAATAATTCAATAGAACAAAAGAAAGAAGAAAATTTAAATTTGGAAAAATTAAAAAATATAAAATTTATTCCTTATGATAAAAAAAATCCAAAAGTAAACATAGGTAAAAATATTAGATTATTAGATTATATAAATAAAACAAGAGAATATAATTTAATGAAATATAGTTTAAATCTTAAAAAAGAAAGAGTAAATAAAATAATAAATGCAAAACAAAGTGAAATAAATTCTATAAATGACACAATAAAAACTTTAAAAAGATATGAAAAAAAATTTAACGATGAATATTATATTAAATATAATAAATATTTAAAAATAATAGAAAGACAAATTGAAGAAGAAAAAAAAATAAATCATAATTTAATGTTAAAAATAAATGATATAAAAAAAGAAATATTTATAATTGAATCAAAAATACAAAAAACTCAATTTGAAAAAGAAAAAATGAGTAGATGGTTTTTTCTACAAATTCAAGTTAAAGAAAAAATAAAAGATTTTCCTGTTTATTATAAAGAAGTAATAGATAATTATGTTCCTAAAAATTCAGAAAAAAAAAATCAGAGAACAAATAAAGTGAAATCAAATAAAAAATATTCTGATGAAGAATTAAGTAAAATTAAAGCTTATAAATACAAAATTATCTTTGAAAGCGCTGATGAATTTTTAAATGAATTTGATAAAATAACTGAATTAACTTTACAAAATTTAAAAAAAAATGAATTTATTAAAGAAGAAGTTGAAAAAGTTAAAAAAGAACAAAATGATATTTTATTTAATATATTTAAAACTAAACAATTAGAAAATAATAAAATGAAAAATACTATTGAAAAATTAAACACGTTAAAAAATAATTATAAAAAAAATTTGAATAAAAAAAAAGAATTAGAAAGTAGAAAAAACCCAAAAGAAAAAAAATTAAAAGAAATACAATCAACAGATAATGTTTTTAAATATAATCAAAAAAAAAATATGAATACAACAAAAAAAATATTATTTAATTCTTTATCAACTGAAAATTTAACAGGAAAAAATAAAACAAATAATTATTCAATGTTATATAATAAAATATATGAAATATTTGAAATTACATTAAGCTTTGGAAATAATGTTGAAAATTTAAATTTAAATTTATTTACTAATCATGATAATATTTCAAATAAAATAAATGATACAGTGGAAAATAAAATGTTAATTATGCTTGAATATATAGAAATTATTTTAAATATTTTAATTGAGATTAATAATAAATATAAAAACGATAAAAATTTAAATAAGGAATTTAAAAAAGCAAATATTAATGTTGAACATTATAATAGACATAAAAAATATTTAAAACAAATTGAAGATTTAAAAGAAAAAAGAAATGATGTTATTCAAAAAATACAAAAAAGAATTAATAAAAAATTTTTTCTACCTCATAGAAGAATGAATCATAATTTTCGTACAAAAAATAAATTTGAATTAGATAATTTGTCACAAAAAAATAAAGAAGCTTATCTTACTTTAAATGATTTTATGTATGATATTTATTAAATCTTATTGTTTTATTTTAAATTTTATTATTTTAATATTACTGTTTATTAGATTTATATATTTAATTATTTGTTTATTATTTTAAATATATGAATATTCTTTTTAATTTATTTATTTTTTTAAGTTTAATTAACTTTAAGTATTTGTTTTATTTATATCATAAAATTATTTGTTTATAAGAGATAATTTATTAAACACTAAATAAAATAATATTTTTTTAATTAATAAAAAAATAAAAATAATATTTCTAATACAATAAAAAAGACGAATAAACTAGAATTAATATTTGGTTGGTTAGGAATGATAATAAATATATTATTTATTTCATCTCCTGGAATAATAATATTAAAATATAAAAAACAATTACTTTCCTTAAAAGGAACACCAAAAATAATAATAACAACAAATTATTTAAATAGTGTAATTTGGACATGTTATGGTTTAAGAAGTGAAAAACCATATATTGCAGTTGGAAATGGGATTTGTAATTTTATTTCTCTTTTTTTATTATGTTCTTTTATATTTTATTCAAATAATAATAATATGAATAAATCTCTTTTTATATCTTCTATTTTCTTTTTAATTTCTATTTTTTTAGCTTTTATTTGTATTGAAATTATTAAAAATATAAATTTATTACTTTATTTATCTTGTTTATCAACTGTTTGTGTTTATTTGGCTCCTTGTTATAAAATTATTCATGTTATTAAAACTCAAAACTTTATTTTAATACCAATTCATTCTTCTTTTTTTGGTTTATTATCTTCTTTAATTTGGAGTTTTTATGGATTTTTTGTGATTAAAAATACTTATACTTATATTCCTTTTCTAATTGGAATCTTTCTAAGTTTATTTCAAATTTTAGTATATTTAATTTGTAAAAATTTATCAGAAAAAGGAAAAGAAATAATAAAAGATGGAATAGCAACATCAAAAAAAATTCAAAAGATAATGGAAGAAAATATAAATAAAACTTTAACTACAGAAAGACAATCCTCAGCATTATAAAACATTATAATATAAAATAAATAATATATAATATAATATAAAATAGTAAAATTAAAAAAAATAAATAAATTTTAATTGAACTTTTTTCCACTATAAATAAAATAAAATATAATAAATAAAAAATAAATGAAATATGGGAAATTGTCTTCGAAACAAAAAAGGAAACCATTATATGAAAATTCATCAAAAAATTTAGAATATAATAACCAAAAGAAATTAAAAAAAGCAATGGATTCATATTTAAATGATTATAAAAGAATATCTAAAAAATTAGGAATAAAAAATCCTGAAGAAATAGTTTTTTCAGAAACAGATATTGAAGATTCAATATATAATGTAGATTTAATGGTAAATAAATGGGGAGATTATTATGATTTAACTCCTAATTATAATCCTCAAATTGAAGAAAATAATTTATATAATCCTACAAATATTATTTTTCAAAGTAAAAATCCTATAATTAAAAAAGATTATAATTTAAGAATTCAAAAAATTTATCCTTCTAAAGAAAAAAATAATGAACAATATAATTTAAAATCTGTGAAAAAAAATATTAATGAATCTATTAAAAAGAATGATAATGAAAAAAAAGAAGAAGAAAATATTATTGGAGAAGAAGAAGAATATAAATTTGATGATAATGATAAAAATTATAATGAAGAAGAAGAATATAAATTCGATGATAATGATAAAAATTATAATGAAGAAAATAACAACAATATTGAAGAAGAATATTATTTTGAAGATGAAGAAGTTGATAAAAAAGATGGGCCTAAATTAAATAAAAAAGAAGAAGAAATTTTTTATTATGAAGATGAAGAAGTTGATAATAAAGATGGTCCTAAATTAAATTATAATAATAACAATTATAATTATAATAATAATGATGAAATAGAAGAAAATATAGAAGGAAAAAAATTACCTGAGTTAAATGATTTAATTAAAGAAGATTCAGTTAAATTACCTCAATTAAATGATATTTTAAAAAGTGATAATAAAGTTAATATACAAGTTATTCCAAATAAAAAAATAAGAAATAATGAAAAAAATGAAGAAATAGAAGATGAAATAATTGAAGAAGAAATTCCAAATAAAAAAAAAGAAAAAATAGAAAAGAATAAAAAAAAAGAAATTCCAGAAATTAAAAAAACAAGCACAACAAATTTAAAAGAAAATGTAGAAATTAAAAAATCAAATACTTCAAATTTAAATAAAGAAAATTTAATAAATTCAGATATTAAAAAATCAAAAACATCAAATTTAAATAATTATAATAATAAATTAAAAAAAGAAAATAAAAAAAAAGAAAATAATTTTAATCCAAATGAAACAATATACGAAACAATGCAAAGAGTAGATAAAAAAACTAAAATAATAACAAACGCACTTAATAAGAATTTAATACATAATTTAAATAAAAGACAAAAAATTTGTTCTGATTGGGATTCAAATAATAAAAATTTAATTTTTATTTATATTGAGAAAATAAATAATAATAAAAAAGATGTTGAATCTTTATTAGTTAGAATTTATTCTTTAAAAAAAAAGAAAACTAATTATAAAATAATTTCCATTAGATTACTTCATCATATGGGAGTTTTTAATTCAGATAAAATTGATAGAATTAAAATTAAAAATTATAGTGAGGAAATATTTAAAGCTGTTGAAAAAATAATTTCAAATAAATAAATATTTTTTTTATTAATATTATTTATAATATTTATTTAATATTTTTTTATTCTTTTTTTTCTTCTTTTTCATCTAAAATAAAATCAAATTGATCATTTAAATCTTTATTATTAATATTCTCATTTTCATTATTTGAAACATTAAAATCAAATACATAAATATTATTATTTTCTTTTTTTTCATTTAATGTATTATTATTATTATTTATATTATTATTATTATTATCATTATTATTATCTATAACTTCATTACTTATAGTATTTAAATTTAATATATTAGTTTCTAATTTATTTTCATTTGTAAAATTTAAGTCTAAAATATTATTATTATCTTTATTTTCTTTTTCTGAATTTGTAACATTAAAATCAAATAAATTAATATCATTATTATTATCATCATTTTCCTTTTCAATAACTTTAGGTTTTTTAACATTAATGTTATTAACAAATTGAAAAACTTCATTTTCTTCTTCGAAAATTTTCAAATTTAATTCTTCATTAATATATTTTAAAGTTTCTTCATTTTCTTCATCAAATTCAGGGTTATAAATAACTTTATTTTGATTTAAATTTTTTTTATCTTTTTTATTATAATAAATCGGAATATTCATATCAATATTAAAATTACTTTTTTCTAAAAATATTAAATACTCACAAGCTCTTTCTTGAATTTCATAATTGTAATTTTTTTTCATTTTTTCAATTTCACTTTTACAAAAAGCTTTTAATTCTTCATTAATATTAAATTTTTTATTACATAATAATTTAAAGTAAGTGTCTATTAAATAATTATTATTTACTTCATCTTTAAAATAACATTTCTTAAATAAATCAATTAATTGATTATCATTGTAAATATTTTTATCAATTTCATTATATAATTCACCAATTAAATAAATTGTTGTATTCACTAAACATTTTTGACCAAAATTTTCTTGAATATCATTTAATAATTTCATAATTGAATATTTATGTAATTCTTTTATTTTTAAAAATAAATTTATTATTAAATCAGAAGTTTTTGACTCAAAATAATTTCCTATATACTTCATTACTTGAATTAGAGTATCTATTTCATATTTATAACTTTCTGAATATTCTTCAAGTAAATTAAAGATTGATGTTGTAAATTCTTCATTAATAAAATCATTTTCAATATTTCCTAAAATAAAATTAATTGTTTCTCGAATAATATTTTTAATATTTGATTTATCAACTAATTTAAATAATAAAGAAAAATATTTTGAAATAAAATCATTTTCATTAATATTAATATTTGAATCATATGTTTTAATATTATATAATAAAGCATTACAAATATCATTATTTTTCTTTAAATATTTATCAACATAATTTTTATTTTGTGAAACTTCATTTAATAAGTTTAAAGCAATTTTCTTATAATTCATATCATTTTCAATTTTTAAAAATTTAAATATAATATTAACTCCAATATCATTTAATTCATCATTTAAAGAAATAGAAATAATAGTTAAAACAACTTCATATAAAATACTCTTTCCAACATTACTATCAAAATTAGTATTAGTTGAAATAGAAGCTAAAATATTATTTAATTTATTAGATTCTTTTAAATTTTTATCATGATATTTCATTAAATTTCTTAATAATTCAATAATTTTAACTTGAAGAAAAGGATTATAAATTCCTTCTATTTCATATTCTGTTTCTGAAGAATCTAAATTATTTATTAAAGTATTTAATATTTCTATTAATGTTTTTATTAAAGAATCAAAATTTTTAATTTCTATTTTTTCATTTTTTGATATTTCATTAAATAATTGTGTTACACTTAATAATATTCCATTATCTTTTTCTTTGTTTTTTATTAATATTTTATTTAAAGATTCTATTAAATTATTTGAATAATCGCTTTTATCATTTATTTTTCTATATATATTTATCATTGTATTTAAAGCTCTTTTTTTTATCCTAATATTATCACTTTCAATTAAATTTAATACATCATTTAAAATTTGAGGAATTAAATAATCTGAATATAAAATACTTATTGCATTTAATGCATTAATTACAATAAATTCATTTTTATTAGATAAATCTTTTTTAATTACATTTACAGTTAACATTAATAATTCACTATTTTCATCTAAAAAAATAGTTAAACCTAAATAAGCTAATTTCTTATATTTAAATTCTGAAGAAGCTAATAAATCTAAACATGTCATATATATAAAGGATAATTCTTCTCTTTCTGAAATTATACTTGTATAAATGCATTTCTTTAAATTTATATATTTTATTTCTTGAGTGTTTTCTTCTTTAGGAAGAGATCTTATATTTGCCAATTCTTTACTTATAATTGAATGAAGATTTTCATTTGTTTTTGCATTTCTAATTTCATTTATATATTGTGTTAAAGTAAGCATTTTTTTGATAAAAGAATAATATTTAATATTTTTTTTTGTTTTATTTTAATTCTAATATAAAATGTTTTAATATTTTTTTCTTTTATTGGAACATTTATATTTTAAATAAAAAAAAGTGATGGTATTATTAATCATTATTGTAATTAATAATTGGGAAATTTAAACTTAAAACTTTTTCTTCATCTAAATATTTAATTGTTCTTGAATCTTTTGAAGTGTTAATAATAGCTTTTTGAGTTGGAACTTTAATTTGTAATTCAAATTTTGCTTCTTTAACTTGCAAATTATAATATTCAATGGTTTTATCATTTTCATTATCTTCTGTTATTGGATAAATTGGAACCGATATTCCACTTATAATTAATATAGTATCTTCATTTGTATTATGAACCTTTAAATTAATTTTTTGTGGTTTTTCATAAAATCCAATCTTAATCATACAAGCATTATTGTCTTTGTCAATATATAAGGAATATGGTGGTTGAATGTTTTCATTTAATTCCTCATTTTTATTTATTAAATTTTTTGTTTTTTTAAATTGCTCAAAAGAATCTTTTAAAGAAAAAATTTTCATATCATTTGTACAAGATTGAATTTGATTTTTTATATATTTTTTAGATGTTATGTTATAATTTTTTTTACTTTTTCCATTATCATATATTAAATGAACTAAAGTTATTTCTTCACCATCTCTTTTTCTTTTGAATAATTCAGTATAATAATTTTTATTCATAGCCTCAGTAATACTATCATTAAAATTAATATATTCTTTCTCATTTAAATTTGTTAATAAATTTTTTAAATAATCTTCGATTTCAACTTCTGATAAAAAATTATGGATAACAATAGTAATTTGTTTATTACAAATTTTCCTAATGAGATTGAAAATAATCAAATCTTCAAAATTTAAATGATTAATAACAACTATTAAAATATCAGAAACAGAAATAATATATTCTTGAATTAATTTAATATTCTCAAAATCAATTATTCCATTATATGAAGGACCTTCAATAAAAACTAAATCTTTTGTATATTTTGCATAAATTGTATTTTCTTCTTTTTTTTCATTGAATTCGATATTCTCATATAATTGTGATAAAATAAAAGATTTTCCTACTTTTTTTCTTCCTATAACTCCTATTATTCTTCTTTTATTTGAATCTTGGTGATTTTTTTTATATGATGTAATATCTAAATTTGAAGATTTTAAATTCAATGTTAATTCCTCAAAATCAGTCATTTCTGAAAACATTATTTATTAAAACAATAAGTTAAAATATTTGCATTATAATAAATAGAATGATATATATTTTTTTTATTAAAATAAATAAAATTAAAAATAATATTAACAATAAATATTTAATTAAATGTTTATCCCTTTTTTCAAATGATAAAAGATAAAAGAGGTAATATTTTTCATAGGAGTTTAATAGCAAAATTAATTAAAACAAATTCTCAAAAATCAAATAAATATCTTTGGCATGTTTGTACATTTTATGAATATGAATTAAAATATAGAGATTTAATAGAAAAAAATATGTATAATGAAATACTTTTTTTAATAAGTTCAGAATGGTTTGAAAAATGGAAAAAATTCGTATTATATGATATGTTTGAAAAAAACGCTAAAAAAGCAGAAATTTTAATTAATATGAAAAAAACTATAAATTATTCAATTAATATGGATAATTATCCTAATAAAATTATAAATGAAATTTTAATGGTTGGTGAAAATAATAATCTTTTATCATTAAGAGATTTTCCAATTTTAAAATATTCATTAGAAAATAAAAAAGATTTTATTTTACTTCCAAAAGAAAGTTTTGAATTATTTGCTTCGGAATTTAAATATGATTATTTAATTAAAACATGGTTAATATATGATAGAGAAAAAAATAATAAGGTTTACAGTTTAAAATCTAATTTATTTAATTTAATTTTAATTCCTTCAAAAGATGAAATTATAAGAGGATTTAAATTAGAATTTTTTCAAGTTTATATTCCTGAATTAATCACTGAAAAAGATATTTATCAATTTTTTATTGATTTATTTAATGATAATAGATACAATATAAAGTTAAAAATTCCTTTATTTTTTGAAGAAAATAAAATATTTATCTATCTTTTATTAGATTCAATTGAAATAAATCAATTTCAAATTTTTTTCGAAAATAATATAGAAGAAATAAAACAAGGAAAAAGAATAGATGTTCATAATTATATGAAAAAAATATCAAATTATTTTCAAATAAAACAATTAATGTATAATACTATAATTATACAATTCGATGAAAATCAAATATTTAAAAAAAATATATTAACTTGTATAGATATAAAAAAATTAGAATATGAAACAAATTTTGAAAAGAATTCTTTAAAAAATACTACAGAAATATCTTTGTTAAAAGTTAATGAATTACTTTATCAACAAAATCTATTCTCAGATTTCAATTTAAAGGATTTTTCATTCTCTTCTATTCATTTAAAAACTCAAAGTTTAATGACAATTGAAAATTCATATTCATCATTTATTAATGATTTATCAGATATTGAAACAATTACTTATGATTATAGTCAAAATGAAAGAAGTGAAAGGGACACAGAAGAATCAGAAGAAAATGAAAGTCACAAAAACGAAAATATTGAAAGAGAAAACAAACAAAATTTACAAATAAAAGGATTAGTTGGTTTAAATAATTTAGGTAATACTTGTTATATGAATACTTCAATTCAATGTTTATCTAATTGTGATATATTAACAAATTTCTTTTTAAAAGTTAATTTTATTACAAATTATTATAATTATAATGGTGAAAAATTAGTAAAGGCTTATAAAGGATTATTGACTGAATTATGGAACAAAAATATAAAAAAATTTGAGCCTTTAAATTTTAAAAAATTAATTGGGCAAATGAATTCAACATTTAGAAATAATGAACAACATGATGCTAATGATTTATTAATATTTTTATTAAATGGTTTAAAAGATGGTTTAAATATTATTATTAATCAAAATTATTATAATAATAATGAATCAATTGATTTTAAAGATGAAATTGAAGAATATTTATTTTTTAAAAAAAATTATTTATCAAAAGAACAATCTATTATTATTGATTTATTTTATGGTACTTTTAAATCTAGTTTATATTGTCTTAATCCAGATTGTAAATATATTTCAAATAAATTTGAGAATTTTACTACTATTAGTCTTCCTTTAACTATAAATTATTCTCCAAATAATATAAAAGTTTATTTTATTTATGAAATAAGAACTATAATTTTTATTTGTCAAATATTTGATACAATGAGTATTAAAAACTTTAGAGAAAAAATTAATTATCTTCTCAAAATAGGAATTTTTACTTTTGAAATATATTTTGAAAATGATAAAAAAGAATATATTTTAATTGATGAAAGTAAATATAAAAATATGGGTGAATTATTAGGAAATAATAAAAAAATTTTTTTATTTCAAATTCCAAGAATTACTTTTGGTAAAGATAATACAGATGAAAATTTAATAAAAGATATATTAGATGATCATTCATTAATTTATAAAAGAGAAAAAGAATTTGATAATTCAAAAATAGTAAATGAAAATATTGAAGAAAGTTTTAATAAAGAAGAATGGATAAAATGTATTATTTATCATTATTCATATAAAAATGATAATAATAAAAATAAAGATAAATATCTTCCAAAAGATTATTTAAATTATTTAAATATTATTTATATAAACAAAGGTTGGACAAATAAAGAATTGTTTCAATATATTATTAAATATTATAAAAGCTTTTACAGTCCTCCTGATCAAAAATTTGAATCCTTTTTTGAAAATTATGAAAAAACAATTGAAAAATATATTAATGAAAAAGATTTTAAATTAACATATTCATTAAATAAAAAATTATCATATCCTTTTATAATATTTTTTATTGGAACTTCATTAATTTATAAAGAAGATAAAAATATAAATGATTTAATTGAAGAAGAAAATGGAGATTTATTTTCAATAAAAGAAAGTAAAAAAACAATAAAAGAAATATTACAAAATATAAAATTAAAAGAAAATGAAACAGTAAAAGATTATCAATTCATATTTAAATTAGTATGGAATCCAGATTTTATTCAAAGATTTAAAAATAATCTTTCTTCTATAAAAATTGAAAATACAACTATTACTTTTGATCTTATGAATTTATTCAATAATTTTATTCAAAAAGAAATATTATCCGAAGAAAATAATTGGATATGTCCAAAATGTAAAAAGAATAAATCTTCAGAAAAAAAAATAGATATTTTCACTTGTTCTGAAATATTAATAATTCAATTAAAAAGAAATAACCTTTCTAATTTAGTAAAATTTCCAATAGAAAATTTAAATATTGGAGAATATGTACAATATAAGGAAAATAAACAAGAAAATTATTTATATGATTTATTTGCTGTTGCTAATCACAAAGGTAGTTTAGATCAAGGACATTATTATGCTTATTGTAAAAATAAAGAAAATAAAAAATGGTATGAATTTAATGATAAAAATGTTAAAGAAATTGAAGAAAAAAATATTATTACTAGTCAAGCTTATATTTTATTTTATAAAAAAAAACAAAGTTTATTTCCTAATATTGAGGAATTATATCGTAAGTATCAGAAAAATAATTAAAAAAATAGTTATTTAAGGGTATAAATATAATTTATATTATTTCATTTATTGAAGTTTGTCTTAAATTTAGGAATAAAATAAATAGTTATTATTTAAATTATAAAAAAAATAAAATATAAATTAACTCTTTTTAATTTATAATAAACTTGAATATTAGTATATTAGAAAAAATAATAATTTACCATTTTTTTACTTCTTAATATTTATATATTTTTTTCCTATGAGAATTTATAAAATTAAGAATTTTTAATTTTTCATTATTTAAATTTATAGTATTCATTTGAGTATTAATTAATGAAGTTCTTTTACTATCTTTATTCATAATAAAAGTTTTTTTTAAATTCTCAGGTTTTGAATTACTAAGACAAAATTTTAAAGTTTTATTATTATTATATGAATATTCAGGAGAATAATTTACAGTATGATATGTTAAACTATTTATTTTTGAAATAACTCCTCTTGATTTTTTTGGTGTTTTAAATATAAAATTTATATTATTTATATTTTCTTCTTTTTCTTCTTTATCTGTTAACAATTTACGAGAATAATTTTGTAATATTAAATTTAATTTACTTTGAGAATTATTCTTTTCAATCATTTCATCAACTCTTTTTTTATTTTCATTTATTTCATTTATTATTTTTTGAAAAGGAGTCAATTTTAATTTTCCTTTAAGTTTAAGAATTGGTTCTCTTTTACTTTTATTTATTTCATTAATTAATTTCAGAATATTTTTAAATTCATTTTTACTTCTTGAAGACTTACTTCCTGAATTATTTGAAAAATTATTTATATTTATTGAATATTTTGGTTGTGAATTAATTCTTTTTTTTTTCTTTTTCTTTTTAAATATTGTTAATTTTATTAAACTATCTCTTTTAAATTTCATTTGATTTATTCCTTCTGTTTCTGAATATTTATCCTCTATTCTTGTGTCTATTTCATCAAAAATTCGATTTATTTTAATATCCATAAATTTAACTGCAATTTTTTTTATTCATTTAAAAAATCAAATATTAAAATGTATTTTTTTAAATTATATTATTTGGTTTTAAATAATTAATAATTAGTATTATTTATTGATTTAAATTCTTAAATTTTATATTACTACTTTTTCTTTTTTTTTCTTTATAAATATTAAATTTTATTAGTTAAAAATTTATTTTAAGAAATCATTTAATTTTATTTTGTCCTTAATCTAAAAATTAATTATTTCTATGTTTTTTTATGAATTCATTAAATTTTTTAAAGATGTATTAATTATAAAGATATAAATAATGGGATGTTCAAATTCAAAAACAATAGAAAAAAACAAGAAAGAAAATATAATAATAAGAAATTCATTTCTAAATGATATAGAAGATCCACCTTTAAATAATGATATAGATATAGAAAATAACAATAAAAAGGAAATTTCAAACAACAAAAAATCAAAAAGACGAAAATCAAAGAAAAACTCTTTTTCCCCTATAAATGCGAATTTACCAAAAAGTAGTTCAACTCAATTTTTAAGGAATCCTGAAAATCAATATCTTTTTTCTCCAGAAAATATAAATTCAAATTATACAAATATAATAAATAGAAATAATACTAGAAGAAGATCAACATTAACAAAAAGTCAATTTAATGGAGTAACAATAGTAAATAATATTAAAGATTATTTACCTCAAAATATCACAAAAGAAGAAATAAGAGAAATGGTTTATAATGTATTAGAAGATAAAATAGTTGATGATATATCAAAAGTTATAAGAGGAAAAACAATAACAAAAGAACAAGTTGATGCTATTGTAAATATAGTATATGATAAAGTTAAAGGTGATAAAAATGATAGTGATGATGAAAATAAAAAAAAAAATAATAATAATAATATTAATAATAATAGTAATGGTAATAATAATATTGTTAGAAGAAATGAAAGGAGAAAAAGTAGAAGATATTCTATTTTAAATCAAGTTTTTGTTAATATTGGTTTAACTGATTTAACTCCTGAATTTGTTAAAAATACTGTTTTTAGAAAAAAAAATCCTACTCAACAACAAATTGATAATGCTATTAAAAATATTTCTCAAGGAAATCCTAATGTTAAAGTTCTTACTATCGAACTTTTGTAATTATTTATTTTTCTTTAATTTAAATTTTAATTTTTCATTATTTTGTAATAGTTAGTAAAAATAAATTAATTTAATTAATTTTTTAGAATAATAATAAATCATATATTTGAAAAACTCTAAAATATATTTTAAAAATATATAATTAAAAGAATAGGTAATGAAATATACTCAAAAAATATTATTTTACTTTAACACATTAAATTCAGATTATCAAAAATGTATTTTAATATTAAAAATAAATGATGTAAATGGAATTTCTTTAATAAGCAAATAAAATATATTACAAATATTCACTTTAACTCAATTAAGAAAATGGAAAACTTTTATTTTCTTTATATAGAATATTTAATATATGGAAATAAGAAGTCAATTATTCTTATAAATTAGAAAAGGTATTCCTATATGGAATAAGAAATTTTATTTTAAAAAAAAGTATTGTACATTCATCTGGAGAAGTTATTTATTAAAAGAATATATTATTAATTAAAATTAGAATTTAATAACCAAATAAATAGTATCATACTATATTATTAATATTACTTTTAAATGAAATATTTATTTGGAAATAGAAATATAAATATTCAAAAATTTATTTTAAATCTCCTTATAAATTGTGTTTTAATTTAAACAATCAAGCTTTTTTTTCTTTTTATTCAACTGAGAATAACTTTTATGAACTAAATAATCATTATTATATTTTTAATAAATCTTATAATTGTACATTTATTTTTATTTATATTTAATAAAATAAATTAATATTTAATGAAAACACAAACATTAAATATTAGAAAAAAACTAAATTCTTCTTTTAAATATAAAAAACAATTACAAAAAAAAAAGTAACATTTCCACAAATAAGATTTAAAACAATCATTACATTGAAAAGCCATTTTAATTTTTGAATAATATTTTTAAATTTATCCAAAAAAAAAACACCTCTATCAAAATAAGAAAAAGCTTTTTTTATCTTAAAAAAAAAACAATATAAAACTCAAACCTCCAAAACTTAAAAACCAAATAAATATTAATGAAAAATTAAGATAAATAGAAAAAAAAAGATAAATAACTTTCCAATCTAAAAATATATAACAAAATAAAATAAAATTGATAGATAAAAAAATATAAATGAATGAAGAGCCAGAAAGCAAATTAAACGAAGTTCAAAATGTAGAAAAACAGAATAAAAAAATATATGATACTCGGAAAAAAATAATTGATTTTACAAAAATAGGAGAAAAATTTAGTTATTCAAGAAATTATTGTCATTCTTGTCGAAATAGAACAACAGTTCAAGACTCTCATTCATGTAGAAATTTCGAAAAAATAAATTCAAGAAAAAGAACATGTAATAAAACATTTTGTAAGACTTGTATAAAAAATATTTTTCCTTCATTCCTTTCAAATTTATATAATAATGATTGGATTTGTCCTTGTTGTAAAGGAGTATGTAATTGTTCATCTTGTAAAAAAAATAAAAATAAAAAAAATTTAGAAAATTCGAATTTAAGTGTTTCTAATAATAATAGTTTAAGTAATGGACAAAATGATAAAACTGAGATTAATGTTAATAATAATTTAATGGAAAATTTAGCTTCTTCTAAATTTGATCCTAAATTTTTTGATTGGTCAGGAACTTTAATTAAACTTTTAGGTAAGTTTAATAAAGAAAAATATTATCCTATGCCAAGACCTGAAAATGATACTATTCCTAAAGATTATTTTTTAAAGTTAAAAAGAGCGAGAGATGATTTTATTGTTGCTAAAGAAAAATATTTTAAAGAAAAAGAAGATAAAAATCAATTTGTAGATAAAAATAATTTGAAAAAAAAAAATTAAATTTATTTCCTTTTTACAATATTACTTATCTTTTAGAAAATAGCTTTTATACAAAAAGAAGAAATAGATTATTGTATTTTTTAACTAAATTTTTTTTTATAAAAAACAAAAATTTTTTATTATAAATATTTATCATATTAATTAAACCCTCCATTTACAACAAATAAAATTATAAATAAAAAATAAAAAATATTGGAAAAAAAAAGAACAAATTATATATTTAAAATAAATATGATAAAAGTCTTTTCTTATATTACTCTTATAATATTATTATATCACTATTATCATTAAAAAAATCAATATATTGAAATTTACAAGAGATAAAAATATATAAAATAATTAAAGGAGAAATAAAAATTTTTTATGTTTTATAATAAAAATACCAAATAATATATAAAGAAAAATTATTATTAACGTAAAAAAGATAAATAAAATACAAAAGAATGAGAAGAACTATTTTAGAATTATGAAAGACATGGAAATTATATTTTAAGTATTTAATTTAAATATATAATTAAGAAATAATATTATTGATTATTATTTATTTATAAAAAAATATATAATTTAAATATGTGTATAATCATATATTATTTGTTCACAAAATGAAAAAGCTTCTATAAAATCATCTTTTTGTAAATTATATTTTTCATATTGATGAATAAAAGCATTATATTCATACATTTCATAAGCTTTTTGTAAAGTTTTTTTAATAGCTTGGCAATAATAATTAGAATTAGTTAAAAGAGTTAAATGTTTTTCATAAGAATTAATAGAATTAATATCTTTATATTCTTTTAATTTAGTTCCATTATCTTTACAATTTTTAACAATTAAATTATCTTCTTCAGGAATACTACTCAAGCTTTTTCCTCTATATATAGAAATAACACTATTATTAGAAACAGTTTGATTATTAGACCAATCAACTTTACTTTCATTTGAATAATTTTTCATCATTTGAGCTCCTCTTTTAGTAAGTGATAACCAAGAATTATTAGTATATTTTAAATTTTCTAAAGGAACTTCAGGAGTACTTATAATTCTATTAAATTTTAATTTTGGATTAATTCCTAGAAAATATATTAATTCACTTATAAAAGAACTTATTTGATAAGGTTTTGATTTTAAATTAACATCATCACCTAAAGGAGGAATCATCATATTAATAATATTTCTACTAATAACATAATTTAAATTATCAAAACCTATTTTTTTATAATTATAAATATCTCTGCAAATATCATAAATATCTTGATTATTAATAATAGTCATTAAATCACTAACCTTATAATTTTCACTAATAGATAATAAAGTATTATAAGAATTAACAACAACTTCACCAGAATTATGAGGCCAAATAGCAATATTTAATAAATTAATTTCAGGGAAATAATCCTTTAATAATATTGTTAAATAACTTCCTAAACCACTTCCAGTTCCTCCAGCTAAAGAATTAATTAATATTATTGAATCTAAATAATCAAATTTTTCTGAAAAATTAGATATGGTTTCTACAAAAGTATTTTCAACTGTTGGACCATGATAAAAAAATCCATTTGCCCAATTATTACCACTTCCGCTTTGTTTATAAATAATATTTTTCTCATCATAATTCCAACCATTTATTTTTGATCTTTTAATACATTTTTCTATTACTTTAGCTTCCATATCTATTAATATTGCATTTGATGTTATTTTATCCGTATTTGATATTGTAAAATATGTATCTGATATTATTTGAGTTAAACATTCTGAACTGTTTTTCATTTCGTTTATTAAGTTATCAAATATGTTAAATCCTATTTGATTTCCACATTGACCTATTTGAATTATTCCTACTGACATGTTTTAATTTAATTTAAGTTTTTTTTCTAAATTCTTTTAAATTATTTAATTTAAATTTTGAAGATTATAAAGAGTTTTATTCTTTTTTTTATGATAATAAAATATTATTTCCTTCCATTGATAACATTTTAATATTTGAATGATTAAAAAAATATTTTTTAATTAAAAGAGTAAAATAATGATTATAAAAAATTATAAAAGACAAAATCATTTATATTTGAATAATAAAAATATATTAATGTAATTATTATAAAATATATAATTATTGAAAAAAGCAAAAAAGTAAATAAACAATCATATAATATTTGTACAGAAAAAAAAATAATAATATAAAAATGACGGATAAAGACTACGTGGATTTTGACACCCTTCAAAAAATGTTAGGTTTAACAGACATGACATTATTCCTAAGTTATTTAAAAGAAGTATACAAAGATTTATCAGAACGTTCAGAAGGAGATAAAAAAAAAGGTATAAATAAAGTAACATTCTTTGATTATGTAAAGTTACCAATATTTATATCAGAAAAATTATTTTCAGCTTTAGATAAAGATGAAGATGGATTTTTAAATTCTCATGAATTTATAGAAGGACTCCAAGATTTATATATGGGAGATTTTGATTCAACTTTAGAAATGATATTTAAAATATTAGACTTTGATAAAGATGGAAAAATAACAAAAGAAGATACAAAAGTTTTATTATCATATTTACCTTTAAAAACAGATAATACTCAAATAGAATATAAATTCCAAATGCAATCTTTAAATGAAATAGATGATATATTAGATAAAACATTTGGTAAAAAAAATCACATAAAACAAGAAGAATTTTCTAAAATAATCGAAAGTCGTCAAAGTGATGTTTATTTACAAATATTATGTTTCTTATATCAGAAAAAACCTTTTACAAGTCAAAATGTTCGTCCTTTAAAAGCAAGTAAAAAGAAATTAAATTTTAATCCGAGATCTAAAAAATCTTCTCCTAACTTATTATCTGGTTTTTCAGGTGAAACTACTCAAAAAAAATTTGTTACTCCTTCTAAAAAAAGTACTTTATCACCTGCTGAAGCTTTTATTGCTGCTGCAAATATTAAAGAAGACTTTATAGATCCTGTTACAAAACCTAGTTTTAAAGAAAATAATACTCCTTTTCTTTCTGGAATGAAAGGTATGGTTAGATTGAATAATGAAATAATTCCTAATGAAAATGAGAAAAATAATAATTTCGATGAAGTTGTTAAAAATTCTAAATATATTTTAAATTCTCCTTCGAAATTTTTAAAAAAAGGAAAAAAAAATGAATTAGATAATTTTGATGTTGCTTCTAATTTAATTAAAATGGAAAATTTAAATTTAGATGTTGATTCAGATAGTTCTAGTGATGATGAAGGAGAAAGTAAAAGAAAGAAAAAAATGAAAGAAGAAGAAGAAAAGAAAAAAAAAGAAGAAGAAAAGAAAAAAAAAGAAGAAGAAGAGAAAAAAAAGAAAAAAGAAGAAGAATTAAAAATTAAAGAACAAGAAAAAGAAGATATTTCATATGAAAATTGGGTTTATAAAATATCATCATCAAATAAATTAATAAAATATTTTTTAGTATTAATAGATAAAGATATATATTATTATAAATCAGATAAAAAAGATGAATTATTAGGAATGCATAATTTAAGTGGATGTTATATAAGACCAAATGGAGATAAAATGGTAAACGGAAATAAATTATATTGTTTTCAAATAATATTTCCAAGTAAACATAGAAATTATTATACTTCAACAAAACAAATAGCAGAAGAATTTGTATTACATTTAAAAAAAGGAATAGGCTATCAAAACTTTTTTGACTTTTATGAAATGTTAGATGATATAGGAGAAGGTAAATTTGGTTTAGTTAAATTAGGACTTCATAAATCAACTCATCAAAGAGTAGCAATAAAAATAATAAAAAAATCTCAAATGAAAGATAATGATGCTGAATTAGTAAAAAGTGAAATAGATATAATGAAATTATGTCATCATCCAAA